>Ga0160422_10002316_pt1 | contig 11908 bp, 9 predicted proteins | sample Fk160mmetaG_FD_108192 | JGI IMG/M metagenome (GOLD analysis project Ga0160422, IMG submission 108192) | Marine microbial communities from the Central Pacific Ocean - Fk160115 60m metaG | ecosystem: Environmental > Aquatic > Marine > Oceanic > Photic zone | place: The Central Pacific Ocean...
GCTTTCCTTCGGGTCTATCTCGAAGGCGCGTTCGGTCTTCTTGTCTCGAAGATGCTTGAGAAGTCCGTGGATCAGTTTGAAGGCTAGGCCGGCCGTGCACATGTTTCTCCATGGTTCTCCCGTGTCTGGATGGAGATGGGGGTTAAGCATGATCGCTTTGGGCAATTCTCCCTTCGCCTGATGGTGGTCGACGATAATCAAGTCTATGCCGCGCTCGTTGAGTTCATCCGCTTCGAGGCAGGAGTTGGTTCCGCAATCCAAGGCTATGACCAGCTTGAAATTCCCCATGCCTAGACCTCTTTCAAGGACCTCGGAGGTCAGGCCGTATCCCTCGTCCTTTCTTCTTGGGATTACGTGGGACGTATTTGCACCGAGCTTGAGCAGGGTTTGTTCGACGATGACCGTGGAGGTGATTCCATCGACGTCGTAATCTCCAACCAGAAGGATTGCCTCTCCCTGCTCCAGGGCAAGGGCGATCCGTAAAGACGCTTCCTCCAGTCCCGGCAAATCAAAGGGGTCGGAGAGATGAGCGAGCTTGGGTTCTAGAAAGCTCTTTGCGTCATCCGGGGTCTCGATCCCCCTGCCGACCAAGAGCTTGGCCAAAAGGCCGGAGATGGAAAGCGAGCGACTTAATTGATCGGTCTTTTCTCCATCAACCTGCTCTTCAATCCAGAGCATGGGATCGGTTTGCGGGGCTGGGAAGGCTAGATGCGTTCAATCTCGGCTAGCTCTTGGCCTTGGAGGTTGAGGTTTGCCAGTCGTACTTGGGCAGAATTTCACCCTCCTCAACATGCTTTCTGTCACCCCTATGCCAGAAGTAGAAAACCGGGCTGGCTATGAAGATGGATGAGAAAGTGCCGGTGAGAATACCAATGACGAAGACAAAGGCGAAGTCGTTGATCACGCCGGCTCCGAAAACCCAAAGCGAGACCGCGGCCAACAGCGTTGTTATGCTGGTCAGGATGGAGCGGGAGAGCACCCTGTTGACGGCAATGATGATGACCTTGCTCAATTTGGTCACCGGATTCATTTCAAGTTCTTCGCGGATCCGATCGAAAACCACAATGGTATCATTGATGGAGTAACCGACGATCATAAGGATGGAAGCCAGCATGGGAGCGGTAAACTGACCTGAGCAGATCGTTCCCGCCGAGAGGGTTCCGAGCAGGACGAAGACACCAACGGTCATGAGGATGTCGTGAATGGTGGCCACAACGGCTCCGATGGCATAGCCCATCTCAAACCGAACCGCTACGTAGAGAAGGATGCCGAAGAGAGCCACGAATACCGAGAGCAGGGCATCAAACTTGATCTGTTCGCTGACGGATCCGCTGATGTCGGTCTTTCCTTCCTCCACCAACCCCGCAGCCGGGAAGCTTTCCTGAAGGAGGCCGAGAGCTTCCCTGGACTTGCCTCGTTCGGTTTGAAGGACCAATCGGGAGCCTTCTTCGCCCTTGCCTATTTCAGACCGGTAGACGTGTTGAACTTCTCCGATTCCGGGATTAGATTCGAATGTTTGGTCCAGCTCGGAGGTGTCGATGGTTTTATCATAGGACGCTACCAGTTCCTCTCCTCCGCGAAAATCGATGCCCAAGATCTTGTCCTTATTGCTCACGACCGAGAAAATGCCGACCGCGACGATCGCCCACGAGGCCAATATGGCGGGTTTCCAAAACTTGAGAAAGTCGATTTCCATGGAGGGCTTCTTTTTCTCAATCGCCTGCAGGCTGATGAGGTTGCTCAAACCCATTTGGAGAAGGAGGCTAAGGAGCGTTCGGCTGATGAAAAGGGCGCAGAAGACCGAGGTCACGATACCAATGGCAAGGGTGATGCCAAATCCCTTGACCGGCCCGGTACCAAGCCAAATCAGGATTGAGGCCGTAATCAAGGTCGTGAGGTTTGCGTCGATGATGGTGGAGAAAGCCTTGGCATAGCCTCCTTCCAGAGCGTTTTCCGGGCTCTTGCCGGCCCTGAGCTCTTCCCGGATACGTTCGAAGATAAGGATATTCGCATCGACCGCCATGCCGATGGTCAACACGAGGGCGGCCATCCCGGGAAGGGTGAAGGTTGCCTGAAAGATTCCCGCTAGCAAGGCGATGACCAAGAGGATGTTGGTAGAGACTGAAAAAACCGCCACTAAACCACCTGCCTTGTACCAGAGAACCATAAAGCTGATCACGAGGATAGCACCAAGCGCGCAGGCACTTTTACTGGTTTCATAGGCACCTGCGGCAAGAGTGGGGGAGACTTCGTATTGTTCGCCGATCTCAAGGGATACCTTGAGGGGGTTGTTGAGGATGTCGGATAGCATTTTGGCTTCCCGGTAGCTGAAGTTTCCGGTGATGACGGCACTTCCGCCATCGATCCTTTCCCGTACGGTCGGGGCGCTTTCCAGCTGCCCGTCCAAGATTACGGCAAGCCTGCCTAGGCTTCCGGTATCGGGGTCGGCCATCTGGGCGATGTCGCCGGTCAAGTCGCCGAAAATCTTCCCTCCTTCGGAAGTGAAGTCCAGCCCGACTTCATAGCCTCCGCTCTCGTCCGGTCTGGGATAGGCCTCTTCGATGATTTCACCGTCCGCCGACCAAAGCCGCCTTATCCAGATGGGGGATTCGTTGGGTTCGGCATCGCTTCTTAGCATGGCGACGTAGGGAATATCTTCGTCGTCCGTCCACGTGTCTCCTTCAGTGGGGGAAAGCGGGGCTTCCGATCCGACATAGACGATTCGGAACTCCAGCTTGGCAGGCTTTTGCAATTCCTCGATGATTTCGGGGTTCTGCTTGGAGGTCTTATCGGGAATCTGGATTTCGATCGAGCGATCTCCCTTCTTGCGAACTACGGTTTCGGCCACCCCGAATGCATTCATCCGTTCGCTCATGATCTCCACCACCTTGTCCATGGCGGAACCGGCGGAAGGATCCCCCGTATCAGCGCTCTCGTTAAGGTCATTTGCTTCCATGGTGAAGGCGATGCCCCCCCTTAGGTCTAGCCCTTTTTTGATGGCGGCTTGAGAATTCTTGAGAAGGGTGCGCAAAACGAGATCGTTGCGCCTATCCCTGTCCTTTTCGTGCCCGGCCCGAATGCCGGGCTTGATCCAAAAGGGAAAAAGGCGAGAGGTCACGGTACCGAACACTCCCTTCGGGGGTTGGAAATAGGCGGCATAGTCGAGACCGTGTTTTTGGCCGTAGTCCCTGAGGGCCTTGAAGCCGACCTCCTGCCCCTCGCTTAAATCGAAGCGCACCCCGGCCATTACTTCCGAGAATTCGACGTGTTGGGGATGTTCCGTGGCATCAGCCTTGCTGTTAGCCTGGGAGAGGGCATATTCGCCCAGTTCGTGATCCTCGAACGGGGTTATGAGCGAGAAACTGATCAAGACGATGAACAGAATGAAAAGGATTTTCCAGATGGAGGACTTTGTCATGGCCGGAGAAAAAGGCTTGAGGGAGTTTTCAGTCTACTCTTGCGGCAACGGCTTCCTTGGCGACCTCGACCTTTACGCTTTCGGAGATCCGCAGGACGAAACGGTCGTCCTTGACGCCGGTAATGGTGCCGAAAACACCTCCTATGGTTTTGACCTTGGCCCCTTTTTCAAGGGCTTGGATCATTTTCTCGTGCTGCTTCTGCTTCTTGCGCTGCGGGGCAATGAGCAGAAACCAGAAGGCGACGAAGATTAGGATCATGGGAAGAATTCCTCCCAAGGAGTCACCTCCGGGTTGCCCCATGGCTAGGAATTCAGGAACGAGATGTAATTCTGTGGTAGGCATAAAGGTCGAAAAAAACGGATATCAAAACCCGAATGAGTCGAATTTGCAAGCTTGGAAGCCCAATCTTGGCTATTCGGAGGGAGGGGGATTCCCTTTTGGCACGGGGTTCTTGAATGCTTCGGGAAGCTTCTTGATATGGATGTCTCTCTGGGGATAGGGTATGACTATGCCGTTTTCCTTGAACTTGTCCCAGATGGCCAGCATAACGGCACTGCGAACGTTTCCGACACCGTTGGAGGGATCGTCGATCCAGAAACGGAGCTCGAGGTTTATGGAGTTATCCCCGAAGCCGGTAACGAGGCAGCGCGATTCCGGGTCCTGCAGGGCTCTGCCTACCGACTGGGCGGCCTCGAGGCATAGCTTGATGGCGACCCGGGGATCACTGTCGTAGGAAATCCCGAAAGGTACCCGTACCCGTACGTTCGGATCGCTGAAGGACCAATTCACGACCCGGTTGGTGATGAGGTCCTCGTTGGGGATGAGGTGTTCCTTTCCGTCCCTCGTAATGACCGATGCGTAGCGGGCCCGCAGGGAGTTGATCCATCCGTAGGTGCCCTCGATCTCAATGACGTCTCCGGGCTTGATGGAGCGGTCTAGAAGCAAAATCAGCCCACTGACGAGGTTTGAGACGACCTTTTGCAAGCCAAAGCCTATCCCAACGCCGATGGCGCCGCCAAGCAGGGCGAACGAAGATAGATCGAGGCCGATTGTGGAAAGGGCGACTGCAAAACTAAGGAAGACCAGAAGCACCCGCAGGATCTTGGTCAGAAGAACCTGCAGGGATGGTGGAAGATGGGGGAACTGTTGAATTTTCCTTTCCCCGGAGGATCCGATAATGGAGCTTATCCAGAGGAGAAAGAGAAGGATGCCCAAGCCGTTGACGAGATCGAGAACCGAGATGCTCCGGTCTCCGATCTTGAAGGAGAGCATGCGGAGAAAATCGAGGGTTGTGTGCAGAAGCCCGAAGAAGTGGAGGGCCGCAAGGCCGAAGGCAAGGATTGCAACGAGGCGTAACCAGGCCCTGCTCTTGATGAATCCGGATATCAATCGATAGACGGCCCAGGCTGAGGCGGCGCTGGTGAAGGGCCTGATCAAGGCTTCTGAACCCAAATCGACGTGCTCGGCTACGACCAGGCTCAAGACACATCCAAGCAAGAGGTAGAGGGGGGCAAGCATTCGCTCCAGGTGCTTCCAGACCTTGAAGGACCAATCCTCCTCCTTGGAAGTCGAAAAGAGCGAACCCAGCAGGGGTTTGGTAAGCTTGGTCAGAAGGAAAACGAGGAGGAGAAGGCCCAGAATGATAAAGCCTTGCACCCGGATGGAGGGGGCAAGCCAAAACTCAAGGATTTTATCCCAGTTCGGATTCGCTAAGAAAATCAACATGTCAAGCTGGGTACAAGCTTGGGGTCAAGGAGCCTCGAGGCAACAAGTTATTGCTCGGGATACGGAATGCGGGGTAGTTCTCTATTGTCCCGCTAGGGTCAAGCCAACTTGTAGACAGCCGATTAGAAAGCCAAGCAAGGCTCCCACGAGCTCGATGAAACGAAATTCCTTCTTCATCAGCGAGACGAGGATTTCCTCAAGTTTCTCCGTTGAGAAAGCCTCGACTTTTTCTCGAACCATTTTTCGGACGTCAAGTTCCCGCTCCAGCTTGGTGGAAAGATCATCTGCGGATTGAGCCATGAAGTCCCGTAGCTCCTCCTTGAAGGTTTCCGTGACTTTCGTAACCATGCCGTCGCTTAGGAACATGGAGAGCATGGGGAAGCTCTTGACCAATTTCTCCCGGATGGTTCTTTCGATTCTCTTGCCAATCTGATCCATGGTTCGGGGACTCGTGGAAAGCTCCTTTATTTTTTTGGAGACTTCTTCTACCGAGAAAAGCTCCTGATCGACTAGTGCACCGAGTTTTTCGGCAAGTTGACCCTGGCGTTTTGGGAAAACGCCTTGAATCGAGATCCCCATCAGGCGGATCGGCAACTTGGGGTGAAAAAGCATCTTGACCGCGAGGTAATTCGTTACCCATCCGATCAAGGCGGCGATTACAGGCAACAGATAGAGCACGGGCAGTTGAAAAACCGGGCCCCGAGGGCGAAACTTGGCTTTGGATTGCGGAGCCGGAACATGGTCTTATTTATGAGTTGATGAGCGATGCGGTTTACTATGTAAGGGTTTCGTGGGCAAGTTCCTTTTATCTTCGCTTCCGTTTGCGTTTCTCGGTTTTGCTTTCGGTTGCACTCAGGTGGTGACCGTGCCCGTTCGGACCGTGATCGACCTAACCGAAGAGCCCATCAAGGTAGAGTCCGACTCCACTATTGACTTGGTCGAGAAGCCGTAGTCACGACTTTTCAGGCACAAAAAAACCGCCTGGAGGCGGTTGCGGATATTTGGTGGTTACGGACCAGCGATTCGTTGGTTCTTCTTGTCGAGGGCAGCCGGGAGACGGAGCTTGTCGCTACCTGCGCCTGCGTGAGCCGAAAGAGACCTGCTTGCCGAATCCTCGGTTACGCTTTTTGGAAACGACTGTGGTTGTTTCGGTGAGTTCGACGGGAGAATCCCGATAAGCAAAATCGTCCACGAATTTTCTCGGCAATTGGCTTCCCAGAAGTTTTTCGATCGATTGCACCAAGGGGAGTTCTTCCGGCTTGCAGAGAGTGAAGGCTTCCCCTTCTGTTCGGGCGCGTCCGGTTCTCCCGATCCTGTGAACGTAATCCTCGGAATGCTGGGGGACGTCGTAGTTGATGACGTGCGTGACGTTTGAGATATCCAATCCGCGCGAGGCGACGTCGGTTGCAGACAGGATTTTGACCTTCCCGTCTTTAAAGTCCTGCAGGGCGGCCTGCCTGTCTCTTTGCTTGAGGTCGGAATGAAGGACCCGGACGTCCTGCCCGTGCTCGCTTAGCCAGCGGCTGATCTTGTCCGTTCCCCTGCGGGTTTGGAAGAAGATGATGAGGTTCTCGAACTTGACCTTGTTGAGGAGCGCGATGAGGAGGTCGAATTTCTGGATGGCAGGCACGGGGTAGAGGGCGTGGCTAACGGTGTCCGCGGCTGAGATCTTGATATCGATTTGGGCTTCCGCAGGGTCGTCCAGAGCCCAATCCGCAAGCCGCCTGACCGAATCCGGGATGGTTGCTGAGAAAAGCAGGGTCTGGCGTGATCGTGGCGTTTTCTGGATGATTTTGGTGACGTCCTCGATAAACCCCATGTCGAGCATCCGATCGACCTCGTCCAGGATAAGCGTCTCTATGTTCCTGAGGTCGAGGTTCCGTTGTCCGATGTGGTCAAGTAGACGCCCGGGCGTGGCAACCACGATGTCTGGATTGTTACGGAGTTGGTCGAGCTGCTTGCCGTACTTAACTCCGCCGTAAAGGAGGGCCATCTTCAAGCGCATGTATTTGCCGTAGGTTCGGAAATTCTCCTCGATCTGGATGGCCAGTTCACGAGTCGGAGCCAAGGCCAGGGCTCGGCATTTTCCGGGGTTGGCCAACCTGTGGAGAGTGGGCAGGGCGAAGGCGGCGGTCTTACCGGTTCCGGTCTGGGCGGATCCGACCATATCCCTTCCCTCGAGGATTGGGGGTATGGCCTTTGCCTGGACGGGGGTGGGTTCCTCGTAGCCGAGTTCCTCAACTACCCGGAGGAGCTCGGGACAAAGGCCCAGTTCATTGAATTTCATAGTGTGGCGTACTTTGAGAAGATCTTCTCGTTGCGTAAAAAATCATCAAAGATTACTTTTGGCGAATGGGCGAGGAGAAAGAGAAAAAATCCTACCGAGGAAGGCTGGCCCCGACTCCCTCGGGATATTTGCACGAAGGGCATGCGAGGACTTTTCGGATCGCATGGGAGAGAGCCCGGGCCAACCTCGGAGTCCTTGTCTTTCGTAATGACGACCTCGATCCTTCCCGCTGTCGGGCTGAATTCCTTACAGCGGCGATGGAGGACCTGAAGAGCGTGGGCTTGGATTGGGACGAAGGCCCCGATTGCGGGGGTAAATATGGCCCCTATGATCAAAGCAAGAGAAGCGAACTCTATCTCCAGGCCCTTGAACAGTTGGTGCAGAGCGGCTTTGTCTATCCCTGCTCCAAGAGCCGCAGGGAGATCAGGCAAGCGGGACTGCGGTCGAGGACGGGGGAGGAGTTTCTGTTTCCGCGGGAATTTAGGCCGGGAGGTGAAATGGTTCCGCGAGCTGAATTTCCCGGAGCGGTCAACTGGCGCTTCAGGGCGGACTGGAAAGGAAAGGTTTCCTTCGCGGATGAATCGATCGGAGATTCCGAATTCGAGGCGGGAATCGATTTTTCCGATTTTCTAGTCTGGCGCAAGGATGGGGTGGCTTCCTATGAACTGGCGACCGTCGTAGACGACCACGCAATGGGAATCACGGAAATCGTTCGGGGGATGGACCTGCTTGTTTCCAGTGCCCGCCAATGCCTCTTGTTCGATGCTTTGGAACTTGAAAGACCGACCTTTTTCCATTGCAGGCTCTTGCTGGATGAGGGGGGGCGTAAGCTGTCCAAGTCCGAGAGGAACCTACCGAGGCTTTTTCCCGAGCCTTGAATATTCCCGAGCCTTGACGACCGAGAGGAACTCGTACTGTCCATGGAGGCGGGCGAAGACGTATCCGGGCCAACCGTCGAGGAATCCTTTTTGCCATAAGTAGACGTAGAGGAAGCGGAGCGCGGGTCTGAAGGGAAGCCTTCTGAAAATCCGTCTCAAGAGCCTTTTTCCCCTTACTCCCTTATGCTGAAGATGACTTGCCTCGTCCCTGCTCAAATTTTCAACGACGGCTTCCCAGTTGGAGTAGCGGTTGTGTTTCTCGACGAAGCTCTCGATAGTGGGAAAGGCGTGGTGGTCCATGATTGTCTTAAGCTTGCCGGTGGTTCCCGAAACCTCGACGTGCTCGTGAATTTCATGATCGCCACTGGCTGTTTCAATCTGGGTAATCTTTTCATACCTGCCTAGCTTATGCCTGAAGAGTCGGAGGTTCCAGTTTGGGAAATAGGCATGCCTGAGGGGTTTCCCCATAAAAAAGTAGCGTCGGTTGATCCAGTAGCCGGCATTCGGCTCGTCCGGGTTTTCCACGATCTTACGAACTTCGTCCTCGGCTTCCGGGGGCAGGCGCTCGTCCGCATCGAGAATAAGAACCCACTCGTGCTCGAAGGGAAGGTTTTCCAGGGCCCAGTTCTTTTTCTTGGGCCAACCGCCTTGGTATTCGAACTGGATCACTTGGGCTCCCAATCCCTCGGCGATTTCGATGGTTCGGTCGGAGCTTTGGGAATCAACCACGTAAGCGTCCTCGATCCAGTCCACGGAGCGGAGGCATTGCTCGATGTTCGCTCCCTCGTTCTTGCAGGGGACCAACAGGGAAACCGGTACTTTTTCCGAGCTCATGCCTGAATGATTTTACTGATAGAAGCTTGGGGTAGGGGACCTTCGCTGTGCCATGCAAACAAATTGTTGGTTTGTGGGCCTATGGGTTTCCTTGTTTCGGCATCGAGGGTTTCGTAACCGAGTTCATGGAGAAAGTCTACCACCTTGTCTTGTTTGGGAGGAAAGGATTCAAGGAGTAAGAGCGGTTTGGACTTGAGAAGGCATGCAAGACCTCCATGGAGAACTTCGAGTTCATGACCCTCGACATCGATTTTTATGAGGGCCGGCGCGTCTTCGGTGTAAGGGAAATCATCCATGAGCCTTTTCTCGACTTCCATAATTTTTGTTTTCTTGCCCAAATATTTTTCCACCCACGGCACTTGATCATCGGCCAACATCCCTGTAGCCGAGGTATATCCATCTTGATGAAAATCGGCCAAGCCTTTTTCGCAGCTTAAGGCAACCTGATGAACTTCCATACCCTGAATGTCCGAGCTCGTTCTGGTCCGCTCCAACAGTTCGGAGTTTTGTGGGTCGGGTTCAAAGGCCAGTACCTTTCTCGTGGGGTTTAAGGATTTCGCTATCCATGAGTAGAGACCGACGTTTGCCCCTACGTCGTAAAAGGATCCCTGGTTTTCGAGCTTTTCCAACGTCTTGAGCAGAGCTTTGAACAGGGAGGTGATCCTTCCCTCCATCCTCCCCCTCCGCCAGCGGATCGAAGCATGAGTGATCGGTCTTAGTGCAATGGGAAAGGGAAACTTCAGGTCATAGTAGCGAGGCTCGTTGAATCTGCTGGAAACCAACCTTTCGAAAAGACGACTTTTCCGCAGGCAATGAAAAGGCGAAGAAAAGAAAAGCATCGTATCGCTTAGCTGTTGTGGCCGTCCTTCAGTTGGTCGTAGAGATCGGCGTATTGAGATGCGCATTCTTCTTCGGTGGGTATCCTCGGAACAAGGTTTTTCCATCTCCTCCGGCCCAAGATTTTCGACAGCGCCTGGTTGACGTTTTGCTGATTATTGGGGTCCACGTAGATAGCGGAATCTCCGAGGATTTCGTCGATCGCTCCGGTCTTGGTGGTAATGACTGGGCAACCTCGGGCGGTTGCTTCAATCGGGGGCCAGCCAAAACCCTCCACGAAAGAGGGGAACAGAAAACTTAGGGCGTGGCGGTAGAGGTAGCGAAGATGATCTTCCGAGACACAGGACAAGGCAATGACCCGATGTCGGTTTTTTGAAATCCATTCCAATTCCTCCCTGCTCGCTTCCGTTTTCTGTATTGCCGGCCCAACGAAGACCATCTTGAGGCTTGAATCTCCGTTCAGGTCACAAAAATTTCTGAAAGCTCGCAAGACGGTTGCCCTGTTTTTGTACCAAGCGTCGCTTCCGACATGGAGAAGATAGTCGCTTACCTCTAAATCGAAAGGTAATTCGGAGGGAATCTCGGCAGGGCCTGCGCACGCATCCAAAGACACTCCGTTTAGAATGACCTTGGTTCGTCCGGCGCTGGGAGGAACGATTCGGTGTAAATTCCTTTGAGTTCGCGAAGAAACACAAGCATGGAAGTCCGCAAGTGGCAGGGAACCTTCTATCCATTTTTGTAATCGCCTGCCGGTTGCCTTGCTTTTGGGAGCATGGGGGAACCTCCCCATAGCGGTTTCAATTGCGATCAAGTCGTGGCAAGTAATCAGCTTGGGCGTCCGGGAATGGGCTGAGACTTGGTTTAGGTAAACTGCGTTCGAGTGGTCGATGACGTGGATTACGTCCAGGGCATGAATGCTTTTCCTGCAAAAAGCCGAGAGCTTTCTGGGGAAGAGCAGGTATTTGTCGACGTAGCCTCCCCATTTCTTCCACTTGGAGCCAAGGCAAAGTCGATGAAGAACAGGAGCAGGAAAGATTTCGCGCGTCTTGATCCGATCCTTGGGCAAGTTGGATTTAAGCGAACTGCCGTAACGGAGCATGCTCCGTTGGTTGTCCTCCCGAAAATTCGTGAGAAGAAGGATGTTTGCAGGTTCTCCGTCTATGAGCCTAAAGTTTTCGCATTCTGGCCGCCGCTACGCAAAGGCCGCCGCCGAAAGTGGCAAAGCCGAGGTTGGTGGGCTGCCCGAGCAAGCCGAAGAGGATTATCGGTCCTGCTGCGCCGAAAAGAAAAATGGCCAGATAATTGCCTCGCTTGATTGCATTAATGGAAATATTGAGCATCCCCTTGGCCAGCCAGACTCTCCATGCCACGAAGAGGATTCCCAAGATGGGGCCGTTTTCGGTAATTGGACGAGACCAGGAAACCTCGGCTCCTCCCAATCCTCCGCCCAAGGCAGTCCCGGCTCGGGTTGCGGTTCCCAGTCCATATCCAAAGGTGTCGGTGAACAATGAGTAATAATAAGGCGCGCTAAGAATTTCCCAGTAACGGTTGAAGTAAGCCTCAATGGGGTTCCCTTCGACGTTGGCCGCTTCCTCGAACCTCAGGCTTAGAAAGTCCAGACCTACCTTGAACAAATCGATTTGAGAGTAAAGAACGAGACCGATGGCGCAAAGGCCAAACACGGATGCAGTGATGCGACCAAATTCACTGGGACGAAAATAAGCAAGGAATCCAAAGCAAGCGACTACTTGTAAGGATTCGGCAATGACGGCTCGACTGCCGGCCGTTACCATGGCGAGGAAGGTAGCGCTTGCTCCCAGATAGAGAAGCCATTTGGGGAAAACGTCCTTCTTGAGGAAGCCATAGATTACGAATGCCATGACGAAGCAGTAATAGAAGACGATTCCGCTAACGAAGGTAAAGGTTCC
>Ga0160422_10002317_pt1 | contig 11907 bp, 12 predicted proteins | sample Fk160mmetaG_FD_108192 | JGI IMG/M metagenome (GOLD analysis project Ga0160422, IMG submission 108192) | Marine microbial communities from the Central Pacific Ocean - Fk160115 60m metaG | ecosystem: Environmental > Aquatic > Marine > Oceanic > Photic zone | place: The Central Pacific Ocean...
GTAAATTAACAATGACTTTTACCCCTGAAGATGGAAGCAAGCCTATCTCCTGGGAAGTTTACAATTTCCAAGAAAATGGAGTTGCGATGAGTATGTATAATATAGATTCCTCAATCTATGGATTCGCAAGATCATGTATGAACAGGTCTCTAGATAAAGGATGGCCTTTGTACTTTTCTACAAAAAATACTATAATGAAGGCTTATGATGGGAGGTTTAAAGATATTTTTCAAGAGGTATTTGAAAAAGAATTTAAAGATAAATTTCAAGCTGCGGGCATTACGTATGAACATCGTCTTATAGATGATATGGTAGCTGCAGCTATGAAATGGAGTGGTGGATTTGTCTGGGCTTGTAAAAACTATGATGGTGATGTTCAGTCTGACACAGTAGCACAAGGATTTGGTTCATTAGGACTCATGACATCTACTCTTGTTACCCCTGATGGTGAAATTATGGAGGCGGAAGCTGCCCATGGTACAGTAACTCGTCACTTCCGGCAACATCAAAAAGGGAAAGAAACTTCTACTAATCCTATTGCTTCAATTTTTGCATGGACAAAGGGATTAGCTCACAGAGGAAAATTAGACAATAATAAATCATTAATTGAATTTTGTCAAACCCTTGAAGCTGTTTGTATAGATACCGTAGAGAGTGGTAAAATGACCAAAGATCTTGCAGTGCTTATTTATAAGGAAAAATTAAATGAAACTCACTATTTGTCTACCAGGGAATTTTTATCTACTTTGAAAGAAAACTTAGACAATAAATTAAAAGTTTAGTAATATTTGAATTAAAATTATAACGCAAACGAAAAAATTTGTCCTTTAATAATTTAAAGAATTTAATATTACTTTTAGTATTGTTTCTTTGTCCATTTTAATAATTATGATTTTGGTTTTATAATTCATTTAGAGCTAGTTAACCAATTGATTTTAATTAGTTCTGTCAACATAATTTTAACATTTTAGATAAGCTCTATGAATTTTGAAAAAATTACTGAAAAAGATTCAAATTACGAGTCGCTAGAGTCTAAATCCATTAAAGAACTTTTACTTGGAATTCATAATGAAGATATAAAAGCAGTTGAAGCCGTTGGCAAGCAATTACAAAAAATTGAAGTATTGATAAGTGAGATAGTATTTAAGCTAAAAAAAGGTGGTAGACTTTTTTATATAGGAGCTGGAACAAGTGGTCGAATTGGTGTATTAGATGCTTCAGAATGCCCTCCTACTTTTGGTACAAATCCAGAAATGGTTAAAGGTTTGATTGCAGGAGGATTTGAAGCTCTTAATAAATCAATCGAAAATGTTGAAGATGACTTTGAACAGGGTTGGAAAGATTTAAAACAACATAAAGTTGATGAAAATGACTTTGTCATTGGGATTGCTGCCTCTGGAACAACACCATATGTAGTTGGTGCAATACAATTTTGTAGGAAAAAAAAAATAAGTACAGGTGGAATCACTTGTAACCCCAATAGTCCACTTGCTTTAGCCAGCAAATTTCCAATTGAAGTAGTCGTTGGTCCTGAATTTGTCACAGGAAGTACACGCATGAAGGGCGGTACAAGTCAAAAATTAATTTTAAACATGATTACCACCGCTACTATGATAAAATTAGGAAGGGTCAAAGGAAATAAAATGATTGATATTCAAACGTCTAACAACAAACTACTGGAGCGAGCTTCAAGAATTCTAATGGAAGAGTTATCTATAGATGAAATAAATGCGAGGAAATTATTAGAAAAATATAAAAGTATAAGAGAAGTAATAAAAATAATTCGTGAATAGCCGTAAGATTAAAAAGGGAATTCTTAAAATGGGTATATTTATTGTGCTGAGCTTTTTTTCACCAGTTGTAATATATCAGGCATTTAAAAATGAAGAACATCCATTTTTTTGGATAGTATTGATTATCGGAATTATTTTATGTATTACGGCAATAATCTATGGATTTTGGGCAATAAAAGTATTAATCAATGGACTACTTGGGCAGAAAAAAACTAAATCCTCATAAAATTGTATCACTCAGGACAGTAAACTATATTTGCCGTGACTAATAGTTTATGATTCAGATAAAATTTCCAGACAACTCGAAAAGAAACTTTGAAAAAGGAACTACAGTATATGAGGTAGCCAAAAGTATTAGTGAAGGACTAGCCAGAAATGTTCTATCTGCCAAATATAATGATAAGGTTGTGGAGGTGAGCACACCTCTGGATGAGGACGGAGAAATTCAGTTGTTCACATGGAAAAATTCTGAGGGGAAAACTGCCTTTTGGCATTCCTCTGCCCATGTTTTAGCTCAAGCTATTTTAATTCTTTACCCAAATGCAAAACTAACCATTGGTCCTGCTATTGAGAATGGGTTTTATTATGATGTCGATTTTGGTGATCATTCAATTTCAGAAAAAGAACTAGTTGATCTTGAAAAAAAGTTTTTGGAATTGTCAAAACAAAAATTTGTATTTAAAATGCGTAATGCCACCAAAAATGAAGCACTTGATTTTTATAAAAAAGAGAAGAATCCCTATAAAGTTGAACTCATTGAGAATTTACAAGACGGAAATATTACGTTTTGTGATCATTCTGATTTTACCGATTTATGTCGTGGAGGTCATATCCCAAATACCAGTTTTATAAAAGCGGTTAAATTATTAAATGTAGCAGGCGCATATTGGAGGGGAGATGAAAAAAATAAACAACTTACGCGCATATATGGAATATCATTTCCTAAGCAAAAGGAGCTAACCGAATACCTTGAGCTATTAGAGGAAGCAAAAAAAAGAGATCACAGGAAAATTGGAAAAGAATTAGAATTATTTACCTTCTCTCAAAAGGTTGGTCAAGGATTACCATTATGGCTTCCCAAAGGGGCTGCACTAAGAGAACGACTAGAGAAATTTTTAAAGGAGGCTCAAAAAAAAGCTGGATATGAGCAAGTAATTTCTCCTCACATAGGCAATAAAGATCTCTACATTACGTCTGGCCATTATGAGAAGTATGGTGAAGATAGCTTTCAACCTATTAATACTCCAGCAGAAGGAGAAACTTTTTTACTAAAACCTATGAATTGCCCTCATCATTGTGAAATATATAAAACTAGGCCATGGAGTTATAAAGAACTTCCAAAAAGATATGCTGAGTTTGGGACCGTTTACCGATACGAACAAAGTGGAGAATTACACGGACTCACTCGGGTTAGAGGCTTCACTCAAGACGATGCTCACATTTTTTGTACACCCGATCAATTAGATCAAGAGTTTAAAAACGTAATTGATTTGGTGCTATACGTTTTTAACTCATTGGGTTTTTATGATTTTAAGGCTCAGGTTTCGATTCGTGATCCAAAAAACCCAAAAAAATATATTGGTGATACTGAAAATTGGGATAAAGCTGAAAAATCGATTATTAAAGCGACAAAAGAAAAAAATATTGAATTTGAAATTGAAGAAGGTGAAGCCGCATTTTATGGTCCAAAATTAGATTTCATGGTCAATGATGCATTGGGAAGAAAATGGCAACTAGGAACAATTCAGGTAGATTATAATCTTCCAGAAAGGTTTGATTTGACTTATAAAGGAAGTGATAACGAACTTCACAGACCTGTAATGATCCATCGAGCTCCTTTTGGAAGCCTTGAAAGGTTTGTTGCAATTCTTTTAGAGCACACAGCAGGGAATTTACCTATTTGGTTGGCACCTAAGCAAGTAAAGTTACTATCTGTGAGTGAAAAGCATGAAAAATACGCAAAAAAAGTTTTAAATTACTTGGAAAATAACGAAATTCGCGCCTTCCTTGACAACAGAAACGAAACTATCGGAAAAAAAATCCGTGATGCAGAAATTGAAAAAGTACCTTTCATGTTGATTATAGGAGAAAAAGAAGCAGAAATGGGAAATATTTCTGTTAGAAAACACCGAAAAGGTGATATCGGGATGATGGAAATTAAAAACTTCGTCAACCTCATAAAGAAAGAGATATCTAAAAGTATTTCTAAATTTGAAAACTAATTTAAAAAATTAAGTTATAGCAATACGTAGAAGAAGATCGAATAAACCTGCAAGGATTATAAAGGAAAATCCTCACAGGATTAATGAAAAAATTACTTCTCATGAAATCAGATTAGTGGGTGATAATGTTGAAGTTGGAGTTTACCAACTTACCAAAGCTCTTGAAATTTCAGAGGAGCTTGAGTTAGATCTTGTAGAAATATCTCCGAATGCCTCGCCTCCGGTTTGTAAAATATTAGATTATAAGAAATTTTTATATGAACAAAAAAAGCGTGAAAAATCATTAAAATCAAAAGCAACAAAAGTTGTAATTAAAGAAATACGTTTCGGACCTCAAACTGATGAGCATGACTATGAGTTCAAGAAAAAGCATGCTGAAAAATTTTTGAGAGACGGTGCGAAACTCAAAGCTTTTGTTTTTTTTAAAGGCCGATCAATAATCTTCAAAGAACAAGGTCAAATATTATTGTTACGCTTGGCGCAAGACCTAGAGGAAATTGGAAAAGTGGAGCAAATGCCTGAACTAGAGGGAAAACGTATGATAATGTTTATTACTCCGAAAAAAAATAAATAATTAAACTTTAAATTAGCAATAATGCCTAAAATGAAAACTAAATCTAGTGCCAAAAAGCGTTTTAAACTAACTGGCTCTGGTAAAATAAAAAGAAAACATGCCTTTAAGAGCCATATTCTTACGAAAAAATCAAAAAAACGTAAGCTAAAGTTAACTCACTCTGGATTGGTTCACGATAGCGACTCTAACAGTATTAAAGAACAACTAAGATTAAAATAAATAACCCGGTTAATAATTGTAAAACCATTATAAGTGGCCTTAAATAATTAAAAACCGCCCTTTTAAAAAAAAGAAAAAATGCCAAGATCAGTAAATTCAGTGGCCTCTAGAGCCAGAAGAAAGAAGATATTAAAACTTGCCAAAGGTTACTTTGGAAGAAGAAAAAATGTTTGGACCGTTGCCAAGAACGCTGTAGAAAAAGCGATGCTTTACGCCTATCGTGATCGTAAAACTAAAAAACGAAACTTTAGATCTCTTTGGATAAGCAGAATTAATGCAGGAGCTAGATTACATGGAATGTCTTACAGCCAATTCATGGGTAAAGTTAAGTCAAATAATATTGAATTAAATCGTAAAGTTTTGGCTGACCTAGCAGCTAATAATCCAAAGGCCTTTAAGGCAGTTATTGACAAATTAAAATAGAATCATTTTTCTGAATATATAGTTATATTGTATCTATTAAGTTAATTTTCATTCAAGGACTAAATAATTATTACCAATATTATTTCATTCGACTAAAATTTTAAAATTCTTTAAACTTTAAAATGAATTACAAAATCTACCACAACCCAAGATGTAGAATATCAAGAGAGGCATTAAAATTAATCGAGGAAAAAAATAAAAACTTTACAGTAATAAAATATTTAGACGATAATTTTGATGAAAAATCACTAAAAAAGGTACTTGAAATAATATCAAAAAAACCTTCGGATATATTAAGAAAAAACGAAGAGATTTGGAAGAAGCAATTTTCAAATAAAAATTTAGGGGAAGACCAAATTCTTGCGATTCTTGTTAAAAATCCAAAGTTGATTGAAAGGCCAATTGTTACATTTGGTAAAAATGGTATTGTTGCTAGACCGATAGAAAAATTAATCGATTTCTTAAGGTAGCTTAAACCATCTTGAATTAATAGAGTCTAATTAAGATAGTGATTTATGTATAAAAAACCCTTTCTTTTATTTAGTCTATTGTTAATGGTTTGTGGTCATACACAAAAGCTAACTTCTGAAAATCTTGCCGGTATATTAATTAAAGGTTCAGTTATTGATATTGATACACGTCAACCGCTTGAATATGCTACTGTAAGCCTTATAAATAAAAAAAATCCTGATCAAATTCAAGGTGGAATTACAGATGAAAATGGTTTTTTTCAAATCAAAGTACCGTCAGGAACTTATGATGTAAAGGTTGAATTTATTGGTTTCGATAATTTCAGAAAAGATAACGTTGAAATAAATAAAACAAAAGACTTTGGCCAAATTGAATTAAATATTTCTCAAAATCTACTTAATGAAGTTGAGTTGGTAGCTGATAGAACTGAAGTAGAAATTAAGTTAGATAAGAGAATTTATAATGTTGGAAAAGATCTAACAGTTAGAGGTGGAAATGTTGCAGATGTTTTGGGCAACGTTCCCTCTGTATCGGTTGATTTAGAGGGAAATATATCTCTTAGAGGAAATGAAAATGTTAGGATTCTAATTAATGGAAAACCCTCTGGACTTGTGGGTATATCGGGTCCGCAGGGACTGCAAAATCTTCCAGCTGAATCGATAGATAAAGTTGAAGTAATTACTTCCCCCTCTGCAAGATATGGTGCTGAGGGTAACGCTGGAATAATAAATGTAATTTTAAGAAAAGATAACTTAAACGGACTTAATGGAAATTTTGTTCTAAATGCGGGTATTCCGGAAAGAAATAGCGGATCAATAAATATTAATTATCGAACAAAGAGGTTAAATATTTTTTCTACAAACTCTTTTCTAAATAATCTTAATATAGGTAAAATAACTAATGATACAGAGTTTTTTAATATTAATAATCCCAGTACTTTTGGATATGAAGAAAAAAAAATGGAGTTTGGTGATAAAACAATATTCTCAAGCCTTGGTGTTGAACTTTACTTAAAAGAAAAAACTTCTTTAATTTTTAATAGCTTCACAAGAACCGAAAAAGGTAATGATGAGTTTAATACTCAATTAGATCAATTTAACTCAAATAGAGGGTTAATTGAATCAACAAAATTAAAGGAGCAGAGTAACGATGATGATAATGCGTATCAGGTTAGTACAAATTTTGATACAGAACTTGATGATGGTAGTAAGATAACTGCTGTTTTTCAATATGAAAAAAACTCTGAAAATGAGTCATCTAACATTGAAAACACCAATCCAAACTTAAATGAAAAAGTTACCGAGTATAAAAGCCAAAAAAGACTTTTACTACAGGGAGATTATGTCCTTAAAATTAATGAAACCACTGAACTTGAGTTTGGATATCGGGGAAGTTTTTTAGATCAATTAACTGATTTTAATGTATACGATTATAATGAAAAATTGAGGGATAGTCTATCAAATATTCTTGTTTACAATGAGAAAATTAATTCTGGATATATTCAATATGGAAAATCAATTAAAAATTTCTCATTCTTAATTGGACTTAGGGCAGAAGATTCAAAAATAATTGTAAATCAATTAATTACAAATGAACGTAATGACCAAGATTATTTTAAATTCTTCCCAACACTTAATATCTCTTATAAGTTTAATAAATCTGAAAGTATTTTAATTGGATTTAATCGTCGTATTTCAAGACCTCGTGCGAGATTTCTAAACCCCTTTCTTCAAAGATCCGGTATTGCAAATTTTTTTCAAGGAAATCCAAACTTAATACCTAGCTATTCAAATGCAATCGACCTTGGGTTTTTAAAAAAGTGGAAAAAAATAACACTAAACTCCTCAATTTATTTCCAAAAATCTGTTGATGTTTTTACTATTTTTCCCTTTGATACTGGTCAAAGAATCTCAATAAGAAATAATAATAACGAAGAGAAAAATGTACCAATAATTAAGAAAAGTCCAATTAATTTGTCAGAAAATGAAAGAATTGGAACAGAATTTACTTTGAGTTACTCCCCATCCAAAAAATCAAGATTCTTTTTAAATACAAATCTTTTTAACTCTGAAAATATAGGAAATTTTCAGGGTGTAAATTTAGACAGATCAAATTTCAGTTGGTCATCTAGGTTAAATGCTAAAACTTCATTACCTGGACAAATAGACTTTCAATTACAAGGGACTTATTTTGGACCAAGAAATACTTCTCTAGTAAAATTTAGACCATTACTTTTTGTATCCGGTGCTTTAAGTAAAGATATTTTAAATAATAGGGGTACTATATCTATTAGAGCTAGAGACATATTTAATACTCAACAAAGAGAACTTACTACCAGAAGTGGAACATTTAATCAGTTTACAACCTTAAGAAGAGAAATTCCCTCCATCTTAGCTTCATTAACTTATCGTGTGAGACAAAAGAAGGTTCAAAACAAACCAAGACAAAGAGAAGTAAGAGAAGATGTAGGGTTTTAATTACTACTAGATTTTTGTTTTCTTTTTTCTTTTAAAAACTCCATCAAATTCCCAAACAGCCAATAAGGAATTACAAATGTTAAAAGAAAAATCATTAGCCAAAAACCAATTGTTAAAATAGTTAAAAAAGCAAGAAAACCTAAATACTGGTCAAATTCAAACATCTGGTAAAATTATCATACAAATTTAGCTTTTTTCTAAATCACTTTAAGTCTATTAATAAATTTATTTTAATACTATAAATCAAAAGGCCTTACTTTTGTAGTGAGTTTAATATTTCAATATGAGTTACCGAATAGAAAAAGATACATTAGGAGAAGTAAAAGTACCTTTAGATGTTTATTGGGGTGCACAGACTGAGCGCTCTCGAAGTAATTTTAAAATTGGGTCGCCAGCCTCAATGCCATTAGAAATTGTTCATGGCTTTGCATATTTAAAAAAAGCTGCAGCATATGCAAATTGTGATGCAGGAGTTTTAAATAAAAGTAAAAGAGATTTAATTTCAAGTGTGTGTGATGAGATCTTATCTGGAAAACTCGACAACCAATTTCCATTAGTAATATGGCAAACAGGTTCAGGGACTCAAACTAATATGAATATTAATGAGGTAATCTCCAATAGGGCTCATGTTTTGGAAGGTAATAAACTTGGTGAGGGACAAAAAACTCTTGCACCAAATGATGATGTAAATAAGTCACAGTCATCCAATGATACTTTTCCAACTGCTATGCATATTGCAGCTTACAAAAAAATTATAGAGAACACCATTCCTGGTGTTGAAAAACTTAAAAAAGAACTAGAAAAAAAGTCTAATGCTTTTAAATCTATCGTAAAAATTGGAAGAACCCACCTCATGGATGCAACTCCATTAACATTAGGTCAAGAGTTTTCGGGTTATGTTTCTCAATTAGATTACGGCGTCAAAGCTGTCAAAAATACCTTAAATCATCTATCTGAATTAGCATTAGGAGGTACTGCCGTGGGAACAGGAATTAATACGCCAGAAGGTTATTCTGATAAAGTTGCATCATACATCTCAAAATTTACAGGTCTTCCATTTATAACTGCTAAAAATAAGTTTGAGTCGCTTGCCTCACATGATGCTATCGTTGAGACTCATGGCGCTCTAAAACAGCTAGCTATAGCTTTAAATAAAATTGCAAATGATGTACGTTTAATGGCATCTGGCCCTCGTTCTGGAATCGGAGAAATTAAAATCCCTGCCAATGAACCAGGAAGTTCTATTATGCCTGGAAAGGTGAATCCAACTCAATGTGAGGCATTGACAATGGTTTGTGCTCAAGTAATCGGAAATGATGTTGCCATTGGAGTAGGTGGATTACAAGGACATTATGAATTAAATGTTTTCAAACCAGTTATGGCAGCAAATATTCTTAAGTCAGCCCAATTGATAGGTGATGCTTGTGTTAGTTTCACTATTAATTGTGTTGTCGGAATCGAACCGAATCACAAAAGAATTAAAGAGTTAGTAAATAATTCCCTTATGTTAGTTACTTCATTAAATACAAAGATTGGTTACTACAAAGCTGCGGAAATCGCCAATAAAGCTCACGATGAAGGGATAACATTAAAAGCCTCCGCATTAGCTCTTGGATATTTAACCGAGAAAGAATTTGACCAATGGGTTAGACCCGAAAATATGACAGGAAAAGTTTAGTCTCTAGTTAAGCGCTTGTATTGAATTCGTTTAGGAATTAATTCATCTCCCAAGCGTTTCTTTTTATTTTCCTCATAATCGGTAAAAGAGCCCTCAAAAAAACAAACTTGTGAATCTCCCTCAAATGCTAGTATATGAGTGCATATACGATCCAAAAACCAACGATCGTGCGAAATAACCACCGCACATCCGGCAAAGTTTTCTAAGCCGTCCTCAAGAGCCCTTAACGTATTTACATCTAAATCATTTGTTGGTTCATCTAGTAATAAAACATTTCCTTCTTCCTTAAGAGTCATAGCTAAATGAAGGCGATTAAGTTCACCTCCCGATAAGGTTGATACTTTCTTATTTTGTTCATTTCCACTAAAATTGAATCTACTTAAGTAAGCTCGAGAATTAACCTGTCTCTCTCCCATTATTATCAAATCTTGTCCATCACTAAAATTTGACCAGATTGACTTTTCAGAATCAATATTACTATGAGATTGGTCAACATATGAAACCTTCACAGTGTCTCCTATTGTAAAACTTCCTCCATCAGGAGTTTCCTCCCCTAAAATCATCTTAAATAAAGTAGTTTTTCCTGCTCCGTTAGGACCAATTATACCAACAATTCCAGCTTGAGGCAGTGTAAAATTTAAATTATCATATAGTAACTTATTACCATAAGCCTTTCTTATCCCTTTAGCTTCAATAACATTTGTTCCTAAACGCGGACCATTTGGTACATATATTTCTAATTTTTCATCTACCTCTTTTTGATCTTGACTAGCCAAACGTTCATAATTACTTAAACGTGCTTTTTGTTTAGACTGTCTACCTTTTGGAGCCATACGAACCCATTCTAACTCTCTCTCCAATGTTTTTTGACGTTTTGAGGCTAGTTTTTGTTCCTGTGATAGCCGTTTAGCTTTTTGTTCTAACCAAGAAGAATAGTTTCCTTTCCAAGGAATACCCTCCCCCCTATCCAATTCTAATATCCATCCAGCTACATTGTCTAAAAAGTAACGGTCATGGGTAACAGCAATAACAGTTCCTGAATATTGGGCTAAATGATGTTCTAACCAATGTACAGACTCGGCATCTAAATGATTAGTAGGTTCGTCAAGCAATAATACATCTGGTTTTTGAAGTAATAATCTACAAAGGGCTACTCTTCTCCTTTCGCCACCAGACAAAAATTCTATTTTATGATCGCCTGGAGGAGTTCTAAGCGCATCCATTGCTAATTCTAATTGGCTATCTAAATCCCATGCATTTTGGGCGTCTATTTCGTCTTGAAGTTTGGCTTGCCGATTCATCAATTGCTCCATCTTTTCAGGATTTTCATAAATTTCTGGTAAACCAAATTGATTATTAATTTTATTATACTCTTCCAAAATAGTAACAATATCAGCTACCCCTTCTCTTACAATCTCAATTACTGTTTTATTAGAGTCCATTTGAGGATTTTGTTCTAAGTAACCAATAGAATATCCCGAAGAAAAAACTACATCGCCTTGATAATTTTTATCTATACCAGCTATAATTTTCAATAAAGTAGACTTACCAGACCCATTGAGGCCCAAAATCCCAATTTTTGCACCATAAAAAAAACTAAGGTATATGTTTTTAATTATTGGTTGGTTAGCCGAGGCATAGGTCTTTGAAACCCCCGACATTGAAAAGATTACTTTATTTTCCTCTGCCATAATAACAAATATCTATTTTTTTTAATACGATTTAAAAAAAAATGTATTTAGTTTCGTAGAATAAATTAAAAATATTCACCCCATAAAGATAGTGTAGAAATAATATGAGTATAGCTTTAGAGAAAAATAAAGATCAAAATAAGCTTTTGGTGGCAGATCTAAATAAAAAAACTGCCCAAATGAAATTGGGAGGTGGTAAGTCAAGGTTAGAAAAAATTCGTTTACAAGGTAAAATGACAGCCAGAGAGCGCATTAATTTCCTTCTTGATGAAAAAAATTCTTATATGACTGGTCATTCATTAGTAATAGATGGTGGAAGGACAATTTGGTAATAATAAAATTTTACTCCTTGTTAATAA
>Ga0160422_10002318_pt1 | contig 11904 bp, 9 predicted proteins | sample Fk160mmetaG_FD_108192 | JGI IMG/M metagenome (GOLD analysis project Ga0160422, IMG submission 108192) | Marine microbial communities from the Central Pacific Ocean - Fk160115 60m metaG | ecosystem: Environmental > Aquatic > Marine > Oceanic > Photic zone | place: The Central Pacific Ocean...
AGTAAGCGAAGAATTTAATGGCAAATTATAAAATTTTGCTCCATTTATTGAAATAAAGTTTTCAAGATTGTTGATGCAAGAATCCTCCTCAAAAACTTGTGCTACATACCCTAATGCATTTGGTGATGAAAAAACACCAGCACAACCACAAGAATTTTCCTTATTATGATCAAAATGAGGTGCTGAATCTGTACCCAAAAAAAACTTAGAGTTTCCTGAAGTAGCTGCTGCACGAACTGCTATCCGATGTTCTTCTCTTTTGGCAATTGGTCTACAATAAAAGTGGGGTCTTATTCCTCCATCGAAGATGTGATTTCTATTGATTATTAGATGATGCGCCGTCACAGTTGCTGCAACATTTTTTTTACTTTCTAATACATAATCAACACTCTCTTTAGTTGTAATATGCTCCAATACAATTTTTAAATTAGGTATATTTTTTCTTATACCTAAAACTGTTTCTTCGAGGAAATATGCTTCTCGGTCGTAAATATCAATTTCAGTGTTTGAAGTTTCTCCATGTATTAATAGTGGAATACCAAAATCCGCAATTTTTTCTAATAACTTGTAAATTTTGGATAAATTTTTTATACCCCCTGAAGAATTTGTAGTAACTCCTTTAGGATAAAATTTAATAGCTTTTATTATTCCACTCTTAACACCTTCATTTATGTCTTGTACTTTAGTATCTTCACTCAAAAAAAGTGTCATCAAAGGCTCGAAATTATTCCCAGTTTTAATTAAATATTTAATTTTTTCATAATATCTTTTTGCTTGAGAAAATGTAATTATTGGAATTTCCAGATTTGGCATAATAATGGCTCTCCCGTAGCTTTTATATGAATACGGAAGAACCTTTTCAATGATAGGACTTTCTCTTAAATGTAAATGCCAATCATCTGGAGTTTTTACAATTATAGATTTTATTTCTTCTTTCATTTTTCTTGCTGAGAATTAAACTCTTAGTTCAATTTCATTAATTAAAAAAAATTAATTTTTCTTACCCTCATTACTATATGTTGCACCTTTATTATATGTGATCTATAATGAATTTTAAACCATATATAGGATAACAAATTTATTTTGTTTTTATCAAGTTTCATCAATAAATCTAGGTTAAATTAATTAGCCATTTTACTTTTTAAAAGTTAATGCTTAGGAGAAAATAATGGGTGTTCACGATTTTTCAATAAACCCAGAAAGAGAAAATTTACAAAATACAGAAAGACCATCAGAAACAGAGGTGCTAGAAGCGGTGAAAACTCTATTGAGATGGACAGGAGATAATCCTGACAGAGACGGTTTAAAAGATACACCAAAGAGAGTTTTAAAGGCCTACAGCGAATGGTTTGGTGGATATAATGAAGATCCCAAATTATTATTGAGCAAAACTTTTGAAGAGGTACAGGGATATAATGATTGGGTTATTTTAGACTCTATTAGAGTAGAGAGTTACTGCGAACATCATCTGGCTCCAATTATTGGAGTAGCAAAGGTAGGGTATCTACCAAATGGGTTAGTTGTTGGAATATCAAAATTAGTTAGGGTTGTTAATGCATATGCTAAAAGACTTCAAATTCAAGAAAGACTTACCAGAGAAATAGCTTTAGCAATTCAAGAAACCTTAAATCCTAATGCTGTCGCTGTAGCAATAAAAGCAGAGCACCATTGCATGTGCACAAGGGGTGTAAATAAACCTGGTACTAAAATGCTTACTAGTTCATTTTTAGGCGAAGCAGAAAAAAATCTTGAATTTAGGAGATCTTTTTTAGAAATGGAATAGTTTTTACTAATGTAGTTGTAAATTATAAAAAATACCTTTTATAGTTGACCAAAATTGTTGTAAACAATCGATGAAACTAATATTTTTTTAAGAAAGCTTAATTTTTGCCTGACTCATTCCAAGAAATTATTCAAAAATTAAATGAATATTGGGCTTCAGTAGGGTGCATTATTTTACAGCCTTATGATTTAGAGGTTGGTGCCGGTACTTTTCATCCAGCAACTACCTTAAGAGCTCTAGGAAAAAAACATTGGCATGCCGCTTATGTTCAACCATCTAGAAGGCCTACTGATGGTAGGTATGGTGCAAACCCCAATAGGCTTCAACATTTTTACCAATACCAAGTTATTCTTAAACCCTCGCCTTTCGAAATGCAGGAATTATATCTTAATAGTTTAAAATCCATAGGGATAAATTTTAATAATCATGATATAAGATTTGTTGAGGACGATTGGGAAAGTCCTACACTTGGTGCATGGGGTTTAGGATGGGAAGTTTGGTGTGATGGAATGGAAGTTAGCCAATTTACATATTTCCAACAAGTAGGAGGAATAGACTGTAAACCAGTATCTGGTGAACTTACATATGGTTTAGAAAGAATAGCAATGTTTGTATTAGGTATTGATGATGTAATGGATTTACCTTTCAATAGTCCAGAATGCATTCATCCAATGAAGTATTCAGATATCTTTCAAAAAGCAGAGAGGGAATATAGTCGTTGGAATTTCAATGTGGCGAATGAAGAAACATTATTAAAACATTTTAGTGATTATGAAGAAGAATGTAATAGAATTTTATCTCAGCCAAAAATTGATCCTCAAAGTGGTTATTCTATAATAATGGTTCAACCAGCCTATGATTATTGCATAAAAGCAAGTCACCTATTCAATTTATTAGATTCAAGAGGAGTAATTTCACCAACAGAGAGACAAAACTTTATTTCCAGAGTAAGAAATTTAGCTAAAAGTTGCGCTGAAGCTTATATAGTTTCTGAAAAGGATTAGTATTTGAGAAAATGTCTGGCAAAATTACTGTAATATTATTAATAGCCGTAACTTTAGTATTTGGGATAATTTTTTTCTATTTTCAGAATTTTGCATATTATTCAAAAGTGTCAAATAAAGAAGTGATAATGGTAAATAATAAACTAATAAAAGTAAAAGAGTATCTGGGGATAAGATCAGATGTGTCAAAATTAAAATTAAGAGGATGTTTTAAAGTTGATCCATCGTTATTTGAAAAATTTGATGAAGATGATAAAGCTTCACCTTTATCTGCACCGTTTTGGTTTAAATGTTTTGATTATGAAGAAATTCAATCTGATATTGATAAGGGACTATTAAAAGCTTACCTTGCAGAGGAAAATGAAACACTTGGTATAGATAGATATATTGCTATTTCTAAAAATGGTTTAGGATATGAATGGCGTCAGCTAAATGAAATATTTGTGAAATAAAAAAATGTCTGATTTGGTTTTAGAGTTTTATTCAGAAGAAATTCCCTCTAGAATGCAGTACAATGCCTCTCTTTATCTAGAGAATTTTTTTATTGATGAATTATTACATGCTCGTTTAAATTACGCTAAACTTAACACTTTTGTAACTCCTCGAAGATTAACCCTTATAATTAATGATCTTTCAGAAAGTTCAAAAATTTCTTTTGAAGAAAAGAGAGGGCCAAGAGTTGGTTCACCAAGTATAGCAATAGAGGGTTTTGCTCGTTCACTGAATATAGATAAATCTTTACTATATACAAAAAAAGAAAAAAAAGGTGAGTTTTATTTCTACAAATCTAAAAAAAAGAGCATTACTTTAACTGATATTATAGGACAAATCTCTAAAAATTTATTAACTAATTTTCCATGGAAAAGGTCAATGAGATGGGGAGAAGGAAATTTAAGATGGGTAAGACCTCTAAAATTTGTTTATTGTTCTCTTTTTAATAATGAAAATGATTTTGAAATCATAGATTTGAAACTTAATGAGGTTAAATCAGTAAATTTTACTTTTGGTCATTATTTAATTTCTTCAAAAAAAATTTATCCTAAAAGTGTAAGTGACTATTTACAAAAATTATTTGAAAATAAAGTTATATTAGATAGGGATGAGAGAAAAAAAATAATTATTGATGCCACTAAGAATTTATTAAAAAATAAGCATAGTTCTATTATTTTTGATGAAGAACTTTTAGAAGAAATAGTAGGATTGGTTGAGTGGCCAGTAGTTTTTTTAGGACAAATTGATAAAGAATTCTTATCCCTACCGAAAGAAATTTTAAGAGTCACTATGAAAGAGCATCAAAAATTTTTATCTGTTTTTAATAAAAATAAAAATTTAATAGATCAATTTATAGTTGTCGCAAATATGTTGGCAAAAGACGGTGGAAAAGCTATCCTAGATGGAAATACAAGAGTTTTAAGATCTAGGTTAAAAGATGCAAAATTCTTTTTTGAAAATGATTTAAGGGTTATAAAAACTGAAGGGATATCAAGTCTTACTAAAAATTTAAGTAAAGTTACTTTTCATAATAAGATTGGAAGTCAATTAGATAGAATTAATAATATTGAGAAACTTTCAAAAAAAATTTCTCATCTATTAGGTGTAGATTCTTCAAAATGTGTAATTGCTTCTAGAATATGTAAAACAGATTTGGTTACACAAGTTGTTTCAGAATTCCCTGAATTACAAGGGATAATTGGCAAAATTTACGCTGACCAAGAGGGCATTGATAAAATTATCGCCAATTCAATTGAAGAACATTATTGGCCAATGAAATTAAATGATAAAGTACCTACTAAGCCAATATCAATAGTTTTAGCTTTAGCAGACAAAATTAATACTTTGATAAGTTTTTGGAAGATAAATGAAAAACCAACTAGTTCAAAAGATCCTTATGCTTTGAGAAGGTCTGCAATAGGTTTAATCAGAATCCTTATTGAAAATAAAATTGACTTAGACATAAATAAATTGATTCATAATTATTTAGAAATAAATGTTTCTAATGATCTGATTAAATTTATAGAAGATAGATTTAGAGTATATTTATTAGAAAAAGAATTTAGTCATGATTTATTAGATGCATGTTTAGAATTATTCGAATTTAATAATCCTTTCTTGTTCTATTTAAAAATAGAAAGTTTAAAAAACTTTCAAAAAACAAAAGAATTCACCAAGTTAATTAATTCCTACAAAAGACCTATAAATATTTTAAATTCGGAAGAAAAGAAAAGTAATGATATTTACTCTGGCGAGCCATTAGTTGAACTTTTTGAAAAAAAAGATGAACGAGAGCTTTACGAAAAACTTATAACAGTAGAGAAAAAAGTTATAAATTTAATTAAAAGAAACGACTATAAAAAAGCACTAATATTCCTAGCAACTTTTGACCAAGAAATAGAAAACTTTTTCGAAAATGTTGTTATAAACGTAACTGAAAAAAATATTAAAACAAATAGGCTTAATTTATGTAATAAAGTAAGAAAAATCATGCATTCAGTTGCTTGTTTTGGACATTTCAATGTTTAATAGTACCTCAAGAATATAGATGAAAAAAAACAAAAGATTATTAATTCCAGTATCTTCTGAAATTGATATATGTCAAAAAAAGTTTGGAGAGAAAGCTATCATTATTTCTAATTTGGGAAAGATTGGTTTTCCAGTTGTCGATGGCTTTTTTGTTTCCTCTGATGTTCTCAAACAAATAGACCTTGGAAAAGAATCTCCAGAATTTCCAAATAATTTTTTAGCAAATGGTCCTTTTTGTTTAAGATCTAGCCCAAATAGCAAAGAATTAGCTGGACCAGAAGCCTTTTTATATTTGGGTTTAAATAGAGAGATGGTTAATGAATTATCAAAAAAAATTGGAAAAAAATTTTCAAACCTTTTATACTTAAATCATATTAAAAACTTCAGTGTAAGAGTTTTCGATTTAGAAGTAGATTTTTTTGAAAATAAAATTTTGAAGACTCTTGAGAGCAAACAAGTACATTCTGTAAATAATCTGGATGTAAAATCCTTAAATATTTTAAATAGTGAATTTGAACATTATTGTAGGACTAGTTTGGGTTTTGATTTTCCTCAAGATCCATCAAAGCAAATACATTATGGATTTAAAACGATATTAAACGAATGGCAGAGTTCAACATCAAAAATATTAAGGAGTTCATTAGGATGTATTGGTAACGATTATATTGGTTTAATAATTCAAAAAATGGTATTTAAGAATTTAAAGTCTACTGATATTGATCTAGAAATACAATTCATTGATACTGACACTGGTAAAGAAAAAATCAATGGTTCATTTCAAAAAGGTGGGAATCGTTATTCTTCTCCAAGATACTTTGATGGTTTTAGTTTCAAAAAATTATTATCGGAAAATATAGAGATTGGTCGACCAAAATTTAATATATTTTCAAATCCTTTTTTTAATAAAATTCAGAAACTAGACAAATTAGCTACTAATCTTTTTGAAAAAAAACTTAAATATAAGTTTATATTAAGTCATAATAATCTTTTTTTGATAGATGCTAATAATGTTGATTTGAAACCTTCAGCCATTATGAAACTTCAAATAGATAAAGTCAAAAATGGCATCATTAGCAAACAAAAAATGCTTGCCAATATAGACCCAGAAATGTTTGTTCAGTCCTTACATCCACAAATTAATCAAAGTTCTAAACTGGACATCATTGGAATTGGATTGCCAGCAAGTCCAGGTGGTATTTCTGGGAGAATTGCATTTAAAGCTGAAGAAGCGATAAAAATGAGTTCAAAAGGGATTACTGTAGTGCTTGTCAGAAGTGAAACAAGTTCTGAAGATATAAGAGGGATGCATGCATCTGCAGGAGTCCTTACATTGAGGGGTGGTATGAGTAGTCATGCTGCAGTAGTTGCACGTGGTCTTGGAAAACCATGTGTTGTAGGAGTAAGCGATTTAAATGTTAATAGTAGCTTAAATGCAATAATTACATCAACTGGAGAAGTCTTGAAATCAGGTGAAATGATTACAATTGATGGATCAACAGGCCAAGTATCAAAAGGTAGTGCTAAAATGGTACAACCAAAACTTTCTAAAAATTTTTTTGAAATCTTGAATTGGGCAAGTGGTCTTGGAAAAATAAGTGTCAAAGCTAATGCCGACACTGTAAAAGAGGCTGAACATGCAAAAGGATTTAAAGTTGATGGTATCGGATTATGCAGAACTGAACATATGTTTTTTGAAAAAAACTCTTTGCAAATAATGCAAAAAATTCTGTTGTCTTCTAATAATAATGATAAGTTAAATTTTATCTCTAATCTTTCAAAAATACAGGAATTAGAGTTTGAGAATATTTTCAAAATAATGCGTTTTAAAACTGTAACAATCAGATTGTTAGATTTACCTGTTCATGAATTTTTACCAAATAGTATTAATGAATTAGAGGTATTGGCTGATGAGTTAAAACTGACCTTTTTACAATTATCTCACCTTTGTAGGCAAATGGCTGAGATAAATCCAATGTTGGGTAAAAGAGGAGTTAGATTGGGTATTCTTTTACCAGAATTATATAAAATGCAAGTACAAGCTATAATTAAAGCTAGCATAAATATTTATGGAAAGAATCAATCAAAATTTCCCCCTGAAATAATGTTACCAATGGTTTCGACTTTCAAGGAAGTTAATTGGCTTAAAAATTTGATTGACGATGTAATAATGAAATTAAGTGAAGGAATTAATTTTAAAATTAGTTATAAGTTAGGTGTAATGGTTGAGACACCACGAGCAGCATTAAAAGCAGGCGAGTTATCAAAAATAAGTTCTTTTTTAAGTTTTGGGACTAATGACCTTACACAAATGACATATGGGTTAAGCAGAGATGACTCTGGTTCATTTATGAGAAATTATTTAGAAAAAGAAATATTTCCTGAAGATCCATTTAGATCACTAGATCTAGATGGTGTTGGAGAACTATTAAAAATTGCTTCAAAAAGAAGTAGAATAGCTAATCCCTTTATCAAAATAGGTATTTGTGGAGAACATGGCGGAGATCCAAAATCTATTGAATTTTGTAAAAAAATTGGTTTAGATTTCGTTTCTTGTTCAACATATAGAGTACCTATTGCTAGACTTGCGGCTGCAAAATAATTTTAATATTGAAATCATCTATTTAATTTTTTTTATATAAAGCTTGCATGATTGTCATATTAGCATTATGAGCTATTCACTTAGTTTTAATTATTAAAATCATGTATTATTTTCGAAAAATATTAATTTCTATTTTATTTAATTTACTTCTTATATTTTTTTATAATTTGGGAATTGCGGAAGAACTAAATAGGGAACTTGAAACAAAAGAAGTAGATTCCTTTACATTATTAAAAGATTTTGTAGAGTTCGATTTATTATTAATTTCTTCTTTAGATCAAAATATTTTGAAAAACTTGTCTGGTTTTGCAAGATATAATAGGGAAAAGTTTTCCTTTGATGCTCTGGATAAATTACCTCAGCCTAAAACTTCATCAGAAATGAAATGTTTGGCTGAAGCTATTTATTTTGAAGCTAGGGGTGAATCGATTGAAGGGCAATACGCCGTTGGAGAAGTAATAATTAATAGAGTTTTATCGGATGAATTTCCGAATAGTGTTTGTGGTGTCATTTCAGAAGGCGCTAATAGATTAAATGCATGTCAATTTTCCTATAACTGTGATGGTAAACTGGAAACAATTAATGAAAAAAAAATTTATGGAAGAATTTTGAAGCTATCTAAGATATTATTAGAACCATCAGCTAGGTTTCTAACTGGAGGAGCTACTTTTTACCATTCTAAATTTGTAAGCCCTAGTTGGTCAAAAAAATTTTTAAAAACAAATGAAATTGGTAACCATGTTTTTTATAAACTCCCTTAAATAATTTATTAATTAGGGTAATAAAATAATTTTTATAATGGAGATGATGATTGGAACAGATTTTTGTTAAGGATTTTGTTCATGAAACTGAAATTGGAGTTTATCAATCTGAGTTTGGAAAAAAACAGAGATTAAAATTCGACGTATTTTTGACGATTGATTATTTAAATAAAAATAGAAATGATAACATTGAAGATGTAATTTCTTATGAAATTATTATTGATGCAATAAAAAAGCATACTTCTGCAAGCAGGTTATATCTTTTAGAAACATTAGCTTCAAAAATATCTGAAACATGTTTTGAGGATCAAAGAGTTAAAAAAATTGACATTAAAATTGAAAAATTAGATAGAATAAAAGGATCTTTAGGTATTAGAATAGTAACAGAGAATAAACCAAAGTGAAGCAAGATTATAATATAGTTTTTGATCTTGATGGTACACTAGTTCACACAGCACCAGCTTTGACTAAGGCAGCTAATAATTTACTTAATGAATTAAGCTTACCAAACATTAACACAAAATTATATTCTACTTTTATCGGTGGTGGTATAACAAAACAAGTGGAAAAGCTATTAAATTTTTATAAATACAAATATGATTCAGTGGATGAATATGTTAGGATTTTTAAAAAACATTATTATATCGATCCATTTTTTCAAACCCACCTTTTCCCAGATGTTAAAAATGTTTTAGCACAATTGAAATCTTCGAATTTTGATATGGCTATATGTACTCAAAAAAATAAAGAACCAGCTTTAAAAATTCTAGAATATTTTGATATTAAAGATTTTTTTTCTGGCTTTGCTTTTGGAGATTCATTAGACGTATTAAAACCAGATCCGTTAATGGTAGATTTTGCACTTAAAAGTTTTAATTCAAAAAAGACTATATATATAGGTGACAGTAAAACTGATTTAAAAACGGCAAGAAATTCAGATTCAATATTTTTTTTGTTTACAGAAGGTTATAGAACAGAAAACATATCAGATTTAAATCCAGATTATTTTTTCTCAAAATATTCTGATTTAATGGCATTGATTAAAAAATTACGATTTTTTGAGGAAAAAATTTGACTAAATATTTTCAGCCATTAATAAATTTTGGTCCTGAAGCCACTAAAGGAAGCCTTTTTTTGTCAGATAGAAATTTCTGGTTTGATAAAGTTAAAGTAATTCAAAGAGGAAGAAAACCTTTCATTATAAATTCTAATGATGTTCCTAAAACAGTAATTAAAGACATTTCAAATTCATTCAATTTATGTGGTTATAAAAACAGACCAGTTATAATGGGTGTGCTGAACCTTTCACCGGATAGTTTTTCTAATGTCAAAAACATACCTCAAAATAAATTACATAGTTATATTGACAATATAATTAATCAAGGTGCAGACATTATAGACATTGGAGGTGAGTCGACTAAGCCCAACTTCATTGATATAGACGATTTAGTAGAAATAAAAAGAATAAAAAAAGTATTTAAGCTTATAAGTAAAAAATATTCATCAAAAATTTTTTCTATTGATACAAGAAAGTCACGTGTAGCTAATTTTGCCTTAAAAAATGGAGCAGCTATTTTTAACGATGTGTCTTCATTGCAGTATGACCCAAAAAGCATAAATGTTGTAAAAAAGCGTAAATGTTTTGTTTGCTTAATGCATAATTCAGGATCTGGAAAAGAACTTCATAAGAAGTTATTAGGAAAAAATTATTTGCTAGATATTTATGATTATCTCGAAGAAAGAATAAATTTTTTATTATCTTTTGGTATACCAAAATCTAAAATAATAATTGATCCAGGTATTGGTTTTGGCAAGTCCTTAAATCAAAATTTAAAAATCATTTCCAATATTGATCTATTCCATTCACTAGGTTGTCCTATTCTTGTAGGATTATCAAGGAAAGGTTTTATAGGAAAAATAATAGGCCAGAAGGAACCAAAAAAAAGAGTGTTGAGTTCTGTAATTTTAGCATTTGAGCTTATAAAAAAAGGAGTTCATATTATTAGAGTTCATGATATTAAAGAAACTTCTGAGATGTTAAAGATTTTTAATAGTTTAAAATCAAATTTTTAAAACAAGAAAGTTTGTAATGGTTAGGAAAATATTTGGAACTGATGGCATTAGGGGAAAAGTCAACTCTGAATTTATTAATGCAGAATTTGCTCAAAAATTAGGTATTGCTTGTGGCAAATATTTCTTATCAAAGAGTGGTAGTGAAAGATCCAATAGAGTAATCATTGGAAAAGATACTAGACGATCGGGTTACATGTTAGAGACCGCTCTTACATCTGGTTTTACATCAATTGGTATGGATGTTTTTCTGTTAGGACCTATACCTACACCTGCAGTTGGAATGCTAACAAGATCTATGAGAGCAGATCTAGGTGTAATGATATCTGCATCACATAATAATTTTGAAGATAATGGAATTAAATTTTTTGGTCCTGACGGTTTCAAATTATCTGATCGTGTAGAGAAAGATATAGAAAGATTAATATTTGATAAAATTGATCTTGTTGGTCCTTCATTAGTTGGCCGAGTAAAAAGGATAGATGAAGTATTAGGAAGATATACTGAGGCTGTGAAAAAAAGTTTGCCTAAGAATTTGAATTTAAGAAATTTAAAAATAGTAGTTGATTGTGCCAATGGTTCTGCATACAAATGCGCTCCGCAAATTCTTTGGGAATTGGGAGCTGAAGTAATACCTCTTGGAGTAGATCCCAATGGTTTTAATATAAATTTAAATTGTGGTTCTACTAATACACTTAAGGCTGCAGAATTGGTAAGAGAACATAATGCTGATTTAGCAATTTGCTTAGATGGAGATGCTGATAGGGTAATATTACTTGATGAAAAAGGTAAAGAAATAGATGGTGATCAATTAATTGCGCTTATTGCAAGAAATCTGAAAATGGAAAAAACGCTACAAGGTAACTCTGTAGTTTCAACGGTAATGTCAAATTTAGGATTACAAAAATACCTAAATAATTTAGGTTTGGATTTATTTCGCACACCGGTTGGTGATAGGTATGTTGCTGAAAAAATGAATATGAACGGATTTAATTTTGGTGGTGAGAAATCTGGTCATATCATAATGACTGATTATTCATCTACTGGGGATGGATTATTAGCTGCACTTCATTTTTTATCTATTCTTAAGAAATCAAAAAAAACTACAAGTGAACTCTTAAATGTTTTTGATCCATTTCCACAAAAATTAGTAAATTTAACATTTGA
>Ga0160422_10002319_pt1 | contig 11898 bp, 8 predicted proteins | sample Fk160mmetaG_FD_108192 | JGI IMG/M metagenome (GOLD analysis project Ga0160422, IMG submission 108192) | Marine microbial communities from the Central Pacific Ocean - Fk160115 60m metaG | ecosystem: Environmental > Aquatic > Marine > Oceanic > Photic zone | place: The Central Pacific Ocean...
ATTATGGGAAAAAATTTTTTTATAATCTTATAATAAATATTAGTATTTATAGAATGAAATAATTTTTTTAAATTAATATAAAAATTCTTCCTTGATTGAAAATTATTTACAAAAAACATAATTATTTAAAAGTGGCTAATATTAATTCTTTATTATTAAACTTTCTTCTTAAAATTGAAGATCTATAAAACTTTAATTTTGCACTTTCTAATGGTTTAGAACAATTAATTAAAATTAATTTTAATTCTTTAAACTTACTTGAATTATTATTTGAGCTAAAAACATAATTATTATCTATATCTAAATTACACTTAGATACTTTGGCATCATCTTTAAAATAAATTATATAATCAAAATCTTCTTTTATTTTTGATAAGGAAATAATTTGATTATTAAAATTTATGCCATATTGCCAATATGCAGAGGGATAATGCATATATCTTTTCGAATAAGCGCTTAAATTATCAGATGATAAATTTAAAATCCTACTATCGAGAGGAAGATCTCTCATTAAGTTAGATACTGAATTATCAATAACTTTTGAATAAGCAAATATATCATTATTAAAAGTTGGATAATTAAAGCCAAATAATTCAATATAAAACAAAGAAAAAGCAGATAAAATAAATCCAAAGTAAATAAATTTATTAAAAATAAATCCAGCTAAATTCTTATAAATATTAGGAAAGATAACTATAAATATAATTGAATTAAAGATTGAGGGTATTAATAGATGTCGTGGATTATGCATCCCATAACAATAAAAAATATAGTAACAACTAAAAAATACTACTAAATAAAAGAAAAGAATATAATACTCGCTTTTAGAAAAATTTGTATTTTTGTTGAATCTATCAACTAGAGATATAATAATGACTGAGAAGGAAATTAAAAGATTTGGAAACCATGCTAAATAGAAAGGAAATCTTAAATCAAATGGGGAAATTATAAGTTTTAGTAAATATTTTATACTGCTTAAAAAATTTACTTCGTATTCAACTTTTGAAGTATTGATATGCGTTTTTAGATTAATATAAGCATTCTTTAAATCATTATTATCTCCAAACTTTAAAATATTTAAAAATAATTCTTGAACCTCTCTATTAACGATAAGGTATATTAAGAAAGTTAAAATAATTGTTGGTATTAATATTAATAAATAATTTATTATTAATTTCTTCTTATCAATTTTATCTCTAGAAAATTTTAAAATTATCAAAATAGATAAAAATAAAATCTGGGGAATAAAATAAATGATTGTAACCTTACTACAAATAGATAACCCTATTAAAAACCCACTTATTAAAAATCTTAAGTAGTACCCTCTTCTTAAAGATTCAATATGAATTTGGTTATTTTGAATTGGGAAGACTAAAATAGTAGATAATAATAAAAATAATATATTTAATTGCTCTGAATGACCGCTACTTATAGTATAAAAAAAAGATCCTGAGACAATTGCAATTAAAGCAACATACTGAGCTAAATCATATTTAGAATTCTTAGTTATAAGAAAATTATTAATTTTTGAAAAGTAAAAAATTTTTCTAACAACAAAAGTTATTAATAAGAAATTAACAATGGGTATTAACGTCCAAAAAAAATGCATTAAATGAATATTATTTAAAAATAGATTTATAGAATCTGCTAAATGTGGAAACTTCCATAAAATATTATTCATCTCATAAAAGAATTCCTCATCCTTAGCTATTTGAAGAGGATATGCGAAATGATAACTTCCTGAATCTGAGCCAAATCTGAATTGAATTAATCTAATAAATGAAATAAAACCTAATCCAATTACTAAGTGATTTGAATTTAAAAATTTACCACATAGTTTATTCATATTTACTTCTTATTAACTCTTAGTTCCACTCTAAAATTACCAATATATAAAATATCAATTGCCTTTTTTCTCAAAGCTCTTATTACATCCTTAGGAGATTCAACAATAGGTTCTTCATGCAAATTAAAACTTGTATTTATTAAAACTCCAATCCCAGAAAGCTTTTTTACTTCCTTTAAAACTTTATATAAAAAAGGATAATCTTCATAAGAAACAGATTGAGGTCTTGCTGTTTTATCAATATGTACTATTGCTGATATCAAATCTTCAAAATCAGTATTTATATTATAAGTTGATGTCATATATTGAGACGTCCTGTCATTCTCTTTCCAGTCTAAAAAAATATCATTCATATCATCTTTTAAAACTACTGGTGCAAAAGGCATAAAATCACTTCTATTTAATCTGGAATTTAATTGATCATTGATATTTTTATTAATAGGGTTAGCTAGAATAGATCTCGAAGACAAGGCTCTGGGCCCCCACTCCATCTTCCCTTGAAATAATCCAATAATTTTTCCATTATAAATTTCTTTTGCAATGTCTGAATAAATATTTGATTCTAATTGAGAATATGAAATATCATATTTTAAACCTTTTAAGAAATTCTCAATATAAGAATTACTATATGAAGTTCCTAAAAGAGCAGATTTCTGAAAAACATTTTTAATTCCATATTCAAAGTTCATCAATTGAGCTGCTCCCATAGACAATCCAGAATCTCCCATCGCTGGCTGAACAAATAAGTTTAGACAATTTTTTAGATTTCTTATTTCCTGATTGATCTTTACGTTTGCAAATACACCGCCAGCTAATGCAATATTTGTTTTATTATTAATAAATTTTTTGCAATGATTTATAAATATCTTTTCTATCGAAAATTGTAATGATGCCGCTATATCAGATCTTCTACTTTTATTAAGATTATTATTAAATTTTTGCTGCAATAATTTTGCATTTAAATTGTAGTTTGATAATTTATCAGTTCTTTTTATAAGATTATTTTCATCTAATAAGGTTAAATCATCAAAAAACTTTATATAAGTTTTTGGATTCCCAGCTGCAGCTAATCCAGTTACCTTTCCCTCATGTCTATTTGGCTTAAAACCTAAAAATCTTGTAACTTCTGCATAAATTTGTCCTATGGAATCCTCCTCCTTTTGATAATAAATATTTTGTAAATTATTTTGGTAAAAATTCCATCCAGAACCAGACATTAGATCACCCTTCCCGTCACTTGTAAAAACAATACATTCATCAAAGCCACTTGAATAAGCAGCAGATGCGGCATGACACTTATGATGATCAAAAAAATTTATTCTTATAATTCTTTTTCTTAAGAATAAAGAAGTCCTTATTAATAATATTCTTCTCCATAAAAATTCATTTAATTTATTTTTCTTTAGAAAAATATTATAAAATCTTCCTAATAAATAAATTAATCTATTAATGCCTCTTGGGTATTTATAAATTATTAGCCTAGAAATTAATAAAGGTAAACTTGTATCAATATCTTTTGTAAATTTATTTTGCGCAACTGCCAAATAAATCTCATCAATAGATTTATTATCTAAATATTTTCTTACTACTTTCAGAGATCTAAATGGATAACCCGTATGATTTTTAACTCTACTAAATCTCTCTTCCTGAATAGCTAAAGAAACTTTACCATCAATTGTTAAACAAACACTGGCGTCATGACCAAGATGTATTCCTAAAACAGCTATCATTGATTATTTTTTTTTAATTTTATCATATGCCTTATAATACATATTCATTGCGAATTAAAATAATAATTTTCTAATTTTATAAATTATTAGTAATTAATTTGAAATTTAAGAAATCAATTAATAATATTTTTATATGAACTGATCATATTATTTATTGAATATTTTCTAGCTGTTTCTTTAGCTCCATGACTTAACTTCTCATATAGACTTTTATTATTAATTAGTAATTTAATCTTATTAGCGAATTCTTTAATATTATTAACTTCAAAAAGCAATCCATTATATCCATCTATTATTAATTCATTTTGTCCTGGAATATTAGAGGCTATTACAGGTAAACCTAAACTCATACATTCAAGTGAAGCAATTCCAAAAGCCTCTGACCTAGAAGGCATTAGGCAAATATCATTTTCAACAATAATTCTGTATTTATTATCATCATTTAAGAATCCATGAAAATTAACTTTTTCATAAATATTCATTTCTTTCGCCATATTTATATGTTTTTCTTTCAATACCCCATCTCCAATGAAATTCAAGAAACAATTTATACCTCCATCATCAAGATATTTTAAGACCATTAATGATTGATCATGCGATTTAACTGATGAATAGAAATTTGCCAAATGTACAAGTCTTACAGGAATATATTTATTTTCTAATAGTCTAGGAATTCTTTTTTCTTCTTTTAATCTTATAGATTTTATTCCTGGAGAAATAGTTAAAATATTTTCATGATTATAATTTTTCGATAATTTTTTCTGTAAAGCTTTTGAATTGGCAATAACATAATTAGCTTTTCTTAAAATAATTTTATTAATTATTTTATTTTTATATATAAATGGAGATGTTAGACCATGAATAGTTGCTATCCAATTTATATTGGTGAAAATCTTCATTATATAAGTATATATATTTGACCGATTATCAAAAGTTATCACATAAATATTGTTTTTATTTTTATGGACCAATTTTAAGGTTTTAAAATAAATCAAAATAAATGATTTTATTGATTGAATATATCCTTCAGAAAATTTTATTAAGTATTTTTTTTTAACTTCATGAAAAAGAGAATTATTTCTATCTGATAAGCATATTAAAGTTACCTCATTTGAAATCAAGAAGTTTTCTAATAACTCCTTTGCTATATAACCATTACCACCTGCAAAATCATTTATAACTAATATGATTTTTTTATTCATCAGGTTTAATTATATAAATTTAAATAACCTTACGGTAATAAATTACTATTATATATACTTATTAAACTCTTTTAAAGAAAGTAAATTTTATATACATTTAATGCAGTAATATTAGTCTATGGATGTAAATAATGAGTCATCTTATTTTCAATCAACATTAAAAAAAATTGAAAATAAAGAAGCCAAAGTTGCTATTATTGGTCTTGGATACGTAGGACTTCCATTATCATTAAATTTTTCTGAGAATGGTTATAGTGTTTTTGCTTTAGATATTGATGATAAAAAATTAAATAATTTGAGAAATAGTAAAAGTTACATATCTTATATAAATAACGATAGGGTAAGAAAGTCTCAAAATAATACTACTTATACAGATAACTTTGAACTTATATTTGATGCTGATGTAATAATTATATGTGTCCCTACGCCTCTTAGCAAACATAGAGAACCAGATCTAACATATGTTATTAACACTATAAATAACACACTGCCTTATTTAAAAAAAGGGCAGCTATTAAGCTTAGAAAGTACTACTTATCCTGGGACAACAGATGAGATAGTTAAACCAATGATTGAAAAAAAGAATTTCATGATTGGAAACGATTTTTTTATTATATACTCCCCTGAAAGAGATGATCCTGGAAATAAGAATTACAATACAAAGAATATACCTAAAGTATTAGGAGGGATTACTGAAAATTGCAAACAACTAGGTCTTAATTTATATGGCAAAGTAATAAATGAAATCGTACCAGTAAGCTCTACTAAAGCTGCTGAAATGACAAAACTAATTGAAAATATTCAAAGAGCAGTAAATATTGGACTTGTTAACGAGCTGAAAATTTTAGCTGATAGGATGAATCTAGATCTTTATGAAATTATTAGAGCCGCATCTACAAAACCTTTTGGTTTTTCAACTTATTATCCTGGTCCAGGATTAGGTGGACACTGCATACCAATTGATCCATTTTATTTGACATGGAAAGTAAAACAATTTGATATGCATACAAAATTCATTGAATTAGCAGGTGAAATAAACTCTTCAATGCCCTTTTATGTAATTGATAAAATTTCATCAGCATTAAACAACCAATCCAAGTCCATTAAAAACAGTAAAATAATTATTCTAGGAGTTTCTTATAAAAAGAATGTTGAGGACATTAGAGAGTCACCCTCTTTATATATTTTAGATATTTTATTAAGTAAAGAAGCAAAAGTATCTTACTCAGACCCTTTTGTAAAATGCTTAAAAAATGGAATGGAGTCTATTGAACTGAATGAACTTAATTTGAAATCACAAGATCTTACTTTAATACTTACTGATCATGATAACTTTGACTATGATTTAATTAGAAAATTTAGCAAGCTTATTATAGATACAAGAGGGAGATATAAAGTATCAGAAAAAATCATAAGAGCATAAAATTTAATTTAAATGGTAAATATTTTCTAAGCTTTTGCTTAATAAATAATGTATTATAAAATAAAATATTAATGATAATTTATCTTATAATTAAAATTACAAATAAATATAAAATATTATTTTCTAATTTTTATTAATTTACTTATACCAAAACCTTCTATTTCAGGTTTTTTAATATTAAAATTCGTCTTCCAGAAGTTCTTATCGTTAAATAAGTTTAATACCGGAGGTAAATGACCATCTTGAGAAAGTAGATAGCCCCCCCCTTTACTATTAGAGGATAAAGATTCTGCAAACATATTTCAGTAGATGAAACTAAATCTACATCAAGATATGCAGCTAAAACTGGCTCCTTAAAATTGGGCAATTTATTTTCAAACCACCCTTTAACAAATTCAACAGAACTTATTTCACCATAAGTTTAAATATTATTTCTAACTTCTTCAAGACTCCCTTTATAATCCCCCTCTGCAAAATAAGCTCTACCTCCAAATATATTTTTAGTATGTAATTCTTGATTAGCTGGCATACCTTGGAATGAGTCAAAAATAATTAATTTTCTCCCAACCATACTTGCAGCAATACTAAATTTTGCACTTGAACTACCCTTAAAACATCCTGCCTCTACAAAATATCCAGATTTGGCTTTTGGCATATTTAAAATTATGTTTATGAAGCTAAAAATTTCTTTATTAGTATAAGGACTTTCAATTTTACATGTAATTACAAAAATCCTAAAAACTAAGATTATCTTTTTTAAGAGTCCTATATATCTGTAATTGGACCTAAAAAAATTATAAAAAAACTTTTATCTCAAGCAACATACTCAAAAAAACTTTAATAGGTTTTGGTAAAAGTTTGTTGATTACTCTTTTCATCTTTTATTAAGAGCATTTATAACTTTAAAATATTATATTACTTAAACAGGTAGAATTTAATTTTAGAATTTTGACTTTTAAATAAAACGAAATAATATATAAGATAAATTTAGATTAAAATTTAATTAATTATTCTGTATATATTCAGAGAACTTAAAGCTTAATAAGAGCCATTCTTAATACTGAACTAAGCTCTATAAATCACTTTTTAAATATTAATTTTCAATTATATAAATTTTTAAATTTAATATTTGATTAATTTGAAAAGGCTTTAGGATTGACTTTAATCAATATGATTTTTAATTTGAGAAAAAGATCTTAAATATATTTGTCCTAAATAAATAAAAAATTATTTAAGCAGAATTTAAAATTAATTCTATTTATGTTTGGTTAAATATAGTGAATAAAATTTTATAAAAAATAACTTTTTAAAATACTTATTATTAAAGCCAATACATAAAGATATACTAGTATCTTATAAGGTATTTTTTTTTGATGGATAAATCAAATAAATACAGACCAGAAATCGATGGTATGAGGGCGATTGCAGTTATTGCTGTAATTATAAATCACTTTAATAAGGACTTTTTACCTAATGGATACTTAGGAGTAGATATTTTCTTTGTCATTTCAGGTTATGTAATAACTTCTTCTTTCGCTTATAGAAAGAGTGAAAATTTTACTTCATTTATTAGTGATTTCTATAAAAGAAGAATTAAGAGATTAATACCTGCTCTAATTTTTTTTGTAATTATCACAAGCTTACTTACATGCCTATTTGCATATGACATTGAAAGATTTATAAGAACAGGGATAAGTTCTTTATTTGGAATGTCCAACATTTATCTTCTTTTAAACTCAACCGATTATTTTGCAAAACCTACAGAATTTAATCCATTTACTCATACATGGTCATTAGGAGTTGAAGAACAATTTTATATTTTTTTTCCATTAATTATTTGGTACTCAGGTTTTACTAAACAAACATTAAAGAGTTATAGAAATCTTTCTCTTGCACTTCTAATAATTACTGTGCCATCAGTTATCGCTTTTATAAATTTATATCAAACTAATCCTTCTTTTACTTATTTTTCTTTACCAACAAGAGTTTGGGAAATTTCTTTAGGATCTCTTTTATTTATATCAATTAAGAAAAATTTTAACTTTTTGAAATACCTAAAAATAATACCTGCGAAAATAATAATTTTTTGTATATTACTAGTTTTCTTTTTACCAATTTCAACAGCAGTATTTTCTACTTTAGCTATTGTTTTATTAACAATATTATTATTAGTCGGAATAGAAAAGGATAAAAAGATTTATGATTTATTTAATAATAAATTTCTAACTTATTTAGGAAAAATATCTTACTCTCTTTATCTTTGGCATTGGGGAATACTTTCAATCAGCAGGTGGACAATAGGAATTTCATGGTGGACAATTCCATTTCAGGTGCTTACCTTACTATTTATTTCAATAATTTCATATAAATATATTGAAACACCATTCAGGAATAGAACTTTCCTTGATAAATCAAATATTAAATTTTTTATATTTGCTTTCTTTAGTATAGCTTTGACTTCTTATACTTCTTATTTTTTGATTCTTAAAAATAGGAGATATATTTATTTAGGACCAAAAATCTCTATTCCATCAGGACAACCCCCTGGAAACTTCAAGATGATTAATTCAGAAAAAAATAATAGCCAAAGTTTTTTTGTTTTCGGAGATTCCCAATCAGGCCATATTTGGAATTATATTAAACCAATTCTTTTAGAAAAAGAACTTTCTATTTTTATAAATCCACGACTATCAGGTCTTGACATTAAAAGAGAAAAAAATCTTACGAGAGGAAAAAATCACTATTTCTTCTTGAAAGAAGCTTTTAAGTATTATGAAAATAATATGAAAGAAAATGATATTATTGGACTTGCTGTTAATTCTCCTAATAAAATTTCTCCTCTAACAATAAATGCATTCGAAGAAATAATTGAGAGGTCTGCTAAAAAACAAATTAATGTAATTATTTTTAATCAAATACCAATATTTCCTACTTCAAGCGCTGTTCTATGTATTCCAACTTGGTACCGCCCAACATTCTCCATAAATGAAAACTGTTCTAGTATTCAACGATCAGACTTATTGAGTATAAATAAAAAAAGTTTTGATTTTTATAAAAAAATATCTGATAAAAATTCAAATGTTTTTCTTTTTGACCAGTTCAACCATCTTTGTCCTCCTAATCAAATAAGATGCAGCAATAAATTAAATGATCAATATTTATATGAAGATGGTAGTCATTTGTCAGAATATGGTGGACAATTTCTATCTCAATTTTTCATAAGGTTTCTTAAAAAGAATAATATTATTAATTAAATATTAAACACTTATAAAAATCATGAGGTTTCTGGATTAATAAAATAAATCTTATATCAACCTATCTCTTAATTTTAGGGAAATCTTATTTTAGAACTTCAAAGTTATTTAAATTTTTTAAAGGGTTTAATTATTTCTTAATTTGTCTTTGAAACTTCAACAAATTATAATATTTAAATAAATCTTATTTTTTGTGACAAAAGATTTAAAAAATATTTATTTCTTTATTTATTCGTATTTACCAGGAATATCTTCTGGAGGTCCTGTAATTTCAATAAATAAAATAATAAATACGGTTCATAATAAATGTCATCTAATTACCTTAGATAGAGATGTTTCTAATAAAAAAACATATCCATCAAATAAGCTTTTGAAAAACACTAGTAGGAAAAAGTACTATTATAAAAAACCAGGTTTTGATAGTTTCATCTTTATTGTTAAAACTATTTCTTCAATGGAAAGTAAATCAATCATATATATGTCAAGTTTTTTTAATGCAAGTCATACAATATTTCCCCTTTTAATAATTAAAATTTTCAAATTTTTTAGATATAAAAAAGATATTAAAATAATAATTTCACCTAGGAATGAATTTGCAAGTGAAGTCTTATTATTCAGTAATCTCAAAAAAAAAGTTTTTCTTTTATTTTTTAAACTATTTTTACAAAATGAAATTTATTATCATGCGACTACTCCAGAAGAGGCAAATGATATCAAATCGATACTTTCAATAAAAAATAAATTTCTATACATAGCGCAAAATATAGATCCTCTTATTACGCCTATAAAAAAATTAATTTTTATAAATAAATCTGAAAATAAAACCAAATTAATTTTTGCAGGCAGAATTGCAAAAGATAAAAATATTCATTTGATTAACCATATCCTAAAAGACATGAAAGAATCTAAAAATATTTCAGTAGATTTATGGGGACCAATAAGAGATAAGTATTACTTCAAAAAAATTCTTAATCAATCAAAGAAATATAATATAAACTTAAATTATAAGGGTATATTTTTACCAGAAAATAAATCTATTATTTATCAGAAATATCACGGATTTCTATTTCCAGCATTGACAGAAAATTATGGTCATGTGATAGCAGATTCATTATCTTTTTCAATTCCCACAATAATATCAAATAATACGCCTTGGCTAATAAATGGAGACTTTAAAGAAAATGGATTAATAGCTATAGACAATAGAAATTTGGACAAATATAGAGAGAATATTAAGTACCTACATGAATTAGATCAAGAAAGCTTTTATAAATTAAGGATTAAGACACATAATACTTATAAGAAACTGGTAGAAAATTCATCTAGTATAAAAATGACAAGAAAAATATTTAGTTAATTAAAGTGAATAAAAATATCAATCAAATTAATGATCAACTTGTCTTTACTGTAAAGTCATATCCCTTTTTTTTAATAACATTATTTTTTATTTTAGATCAAGTAATTAACAGATTTTTTGATTTTGGTTATATATCTCTTTTGATTTATCCTTCTTTTATCCTTTTAGTGTTTATATTAAATTTTAAATTTTGGGGTACAAATTCTAAATTATCATTATTAATGATTTTGTTCTATTTAGTTTCTTATTCTTATAACTTGTCAGACTTAAAATATCTTTTCGCTATATTCAACACTGTTCTTACTTTTTATTTATTCTATTCTTTGCAGGGTTTAATAAATAATAAAGATATAAAAATAACTTTTATCTTATTTCGAACTTTTATTTATATATCATTTATTCTTTTCATAATTACATATCTTGGTATAACAGAAACTGGTTTTGATTTTAATCCAAAAGTACTTGATAGTAATGGAATGCCAAATTTAGTGAGTAAATGTTATAACAACTTTTGTACCCCTCTTTTTAGATCAATATTTACGAATTCACACTATTTTATTGGTTTTTTATTTTTCTTATCCTTATTCATGACAAGATATAGAGAAAAAATCAAAAATTTACCAAGATTTTCAAATATATCATTAAACTTTGAACTCTTTTTATTTGATCAAGTAATTATTGTCATTTTATCCTCAGTATCAACTTCCAGAACATTTTTTTTAGGCGTTTTTATAATTTTTTTATTTAATATTTTAAGATTTAAAAAATTTCGGACTATTCTTAAAAATAAATTAATGATAATACAAATATCAATAATATCTATTTTTACTTTTACTTTAATTATATTTAACCCTAAAATTATTAGTATTACTTTTGGGGTGGTTACATACCTACCCACAACAATATTTGAAAGAATTCCAAAATTTTTAAATTTTGAGATCCCTTTCAACATAATTGGTGGAGGTCTAGGAACAAATTGGACAACTATGGGGCAATATTCTAGAGAGTATTTTTTACAATCTTTAATTATAGATTTCGGAATGATAGGAATTTTTTTATTGCTTTTTTTATTATTTAAATTAATTA
>Ga0160422_10002320_pt1 | contig 11896 bp, 8 predicted proteins | sample Fk160mmetaG_FD_108192 | JGI IMG/M metagenome (GOLD analysis project Ga0160422, IMG submission 108192) | Marine microbial communities from the Central Pacific Ocean - Fk160115 60m metaG | ecosystem: Environmental > Aquatic > Marine > Oceanic > Photic zone | place: The Central Pacific Ocean...
CTATGTTTATGATAACGATTACCTTTTTTTCCTACTAATCCATCAAGAAAATTACCAGTATAAAACTGTATTCCTGGTTCATTTGTTAAGCAGTGTAATGTTCTGCCACTGAAAGGATCGAATACTTCCGCTGCTAAAACAATTGATTCATTATTTTTATTGATACAATAGTTATGGTCATAACCAAGCCCTTGAACAAGATTTATATCTTTTCCAATCCTTTTTTCAGTTAAAAAATCCATTTCCGTACTTTTAACATTTTTAAGCTTACCTGTTGGTATCGCCAGATCGTCAACATCTGTGTATTGATCAGCATTTATTTTTAGTAAATGATCCAATATATTATCTTTTCCGGATAAATTAAAATAACTATGGTTGGTTAAGTTAACAACTGTAGATTTATCTGTACTAGCTTTGTACTTAATTACTAACTCATTTAATTCAGTTAAAGAAAAATAAACTTTGATCGTAAGATTTCCCGGATACCCTTCTTCGCCATCAGGACTAACTCTAGTCATTATAACTATGTTATCATTTATTTCATGGTTCCAAATTTTTTTATCAAAACCATCAATGCCCCCATGTAAAGAGTTGCAGTTATCGTTTTTGGGTAAATAAAACACATTATTTCCAATAGAAAATTTTCCATCCTTTATTCTGTTAGCATATCTTCCACAAGTGGCTCCAAAATAAGGATTTCTATCAGATTGATAATCATCTAATGAATCAAATCCTAAAACAATATCATTTAAATTATTATTTTTATCGGGAGTAAAAATCGATAATATAGTAGCTCCATAGTTAGAAATATGAACTTCCAAACCATTTGAATTTTTAATCTTGTATAAGTATAAATCAACCCCATCATGAGTCTTTCCATACGATTCTTTACTTATTTTCATTCTATTCACGACTTTCTGCTGTGCTGAACAAAATAGAATCATCATCCGTATTAATTATTGTAAATTCGTCAATATGATAATCATTGTCAGCAACAAATGTTAAATGACCTTGCGATTGTTTTTCAAGATCAATAAGAGTTTGTTCATCTTCACTTCTTAATCGATCAAGAACTTGATGATTAATAGTTACTCTGAGAGACTTAGTACCAACATTTTTTCTCATACATTCATTTAATCTTCGTTGAATCTCAACGCTCATTGAGAGAGAGGATTTAACCTTACCTCTACCTTTGCAGTAGGGGCAATCAATATAACCGGAAGTATATATACTCTCCTCCATGCGCTGCCTTGTCATTTCAAGCAGTCCAAGTTGAGAAATTTGTAATACATTTGTTCTCGCTCTATCTTGTTTTAACGATTCTTTTAAAGTTTTATAAACAGTGAATTGATCTTTTCTAGATTTCATATCGATAAAGTCAATGACTACAAGGCCCCCAACATTTCTAAGTCTTAATTGTCTAGCAACTTCTTTAGCAGCTTCGAGATTTACTTGCAGTATTGATTCTTCCTGCGTACTTGCTCCTTTATGCCTACCAGTATTAATATCTATCGCTACTAATGCCTCTGTTTCGTCAAAAATAAGGTATGCACCTGATTTCATCCAAACTTTTCGGCGGTAAGCTGATTCAATTTGTTTTTCAACATTAAAATGATCAAAAATAGGACTGTCTCCGTCATAAAATTGAATCCAATTTTTTGATCTCCTCGAAAATCTCTGAATTACTTCTCTGGTATTTTCATATAATTCCTGATTATCTATATAGATTCTGTCGATGTCTTCTGTTAAATAATCTCTTACAACCCTTTCTGCCAAATCAGGTTCTTTATACAATGTGCATGGAGCCACATCATTTTTAGTTTTTTCTTCAATAGATTTCCAAATCTCAAATAACGTTCTTGCATCATTTGTAAAACTTGTTTTTCTAGCTCCAGAACCGGCAGTCCTTACAATCAAACCCAGGCCTTTTGGAACAGGCAATCGAACTAATATCTTTTTTAGCCTTCCTCTTTCTTTTGCATCGTCAATTTTTCTTGATATTCCAGTCATATTTAGTCCAGGCATCATAACTAGAAATCTTCCAGGAATACTGATATTGGCAGTCACACGAGGCCCTTTTGTCCCAATTGCATCTTTGGTTACTTGGACAATTATTTCTGAACCTACAGGAAAAATTTTAGCCATATCTCCCGGCTTATATTTTTTTCTTTTATAATTACCTTTTTTTGCTTTGATTCCTTCCTCTCTTTCAAGTCTAGAAGCATCATCCACAATCATATCCCAATAATGAATAAAAGCATTTTTCTTAAGACCTATATCAACAAATGCTGCTTGTAACCCATCCTCAAGATTTTGAATTTTTCCTTTAAATACACTTCCAACAATTCTATTGTCTTCTTTTCTTTCTAGTAAAAAATTATCTAAATTTTTATTTTCAAGTACCGCAACTCTAGTTTCAAGTGGCTCAATATTTATGACAATTTCTTTGTTAGACTTATGTGTTGCTTTAAATGGTTTTATTTTTTTTAACATAATTTCTCCTTTATCGCAGTTCTCTGCGTTGGTAAATACTTTGGATTAAACCTAATCCTAATAAAGTGCTTATAATAAATGATCCACCATAACTCATGAGTGGTAGTGGAAGTCCCGTAATGGGTAATAATCCTATAGTCATTGCTATGTTTACAAAGATATGACTAAAAAAAAGAACGCTTAATCCTAATGCCATCATTCGGCCAAACTCATCAATGGCTCTCCATGATGTTCTTAGACATCTTGCAATTAAAATTGTATAAAGAAAAAGAATAATTAAACTCCCAATAAATCCTGTTTCTTCAGCTATTACACAAAAAATAAAATCAGTCGGAGCTACTGTTCTTGGCAAGAATCCAAGCATATTCTGAGTCCCTTCAAGATAACCTTTTCCTCTCAAGCCTCCTGATCCAACAGCAACTTGTGCTTGCAATTTGTTCCATCCAGAATCTGAGCTTGCATATTCGTCAGATAAAAAAACTTTAATACGTTCTTTTTGATATGATTCCATCAGCGGAAATTCAGGTAAAAAAATTGTTTGAGAAGTAGATATGCTTTTTTGATTCGGCGTTTCGTATTTAATCCATAGACATATCAAAACGGTGAATACTAATAATAATCCGGATGTTATCGTTAATAATTTTCTTTGAATTCCTGCGTATAAAAGAATTGTTAATGTTGCAGGTAAAAGGATTAATGCAGAACTGAGATCAGGTTCAATTATTATTAAAACTAATGGAAAAATAATTATTAATAAGCTGGTGAAGAAAGTTTTCCTAGCATCGGGATCTCTGTCAGGAGCTGAAGCAAAAGCAGAGAGCATTATAATGACTGCTAGCTTACTAAATTCCGATGGTTGAATGGTTAATCCCTTAACAGAAATCCATCTATGCGCACCATTTACTTCTGGAAATAAGAAAACTAATATTAGTAAAAAAATTGCTAGTGAATAAATCCATCCAGACCATCTGATTAGTTTTCTATAATTGAATAGCGCTGTTACAAAATAAAATATAATTCCAATTCCTGCATAAATGAGTTGTTTGAGCCATATTGAACCCGTCTCATTTATTGATTGGAATTGAGCACTGTAAACAAAAACTACACTAGTTATGAGTAGAAACAAAATTGTCAAATGAAGAATCCAGTCCATATTATTTTTACCTGAAGTTTTCATTTTCTTCCTCCAAGAGACCCATCATATTTAAAAAGATCTTTGTATAACTTTGAAAGACGTGGAGCTACTGTTTGACCACCTGAAACACCATCCTCAATAATCATTGCTATTGCATATTTGGGATTTTCATAAGGCGCAAATGAAATCATCCATGCATATACATGGTTGGTAATTTTGTCATCAATTTTTTTCTTATATTGCGCCGAACCTGTCTTTCCAGCAATTTCAATTTTTTTGATGTTAGCTCTCGTTGCTGTACCGTTTTGATTCATGACAACTTTTTTCATTGCACTCTTAACTAATTCTAATGATTTTAAATCAATATCAATATCTCTTATAAGATACGTTGGATTTTTAATGAATTTTTCATTAGGAAGATTCCTAAATTCTTTTATTAACCTGGGTCTAAATAATTTACCATCATTAGCTATTGCAGCAGTCACCATTGCCATTTGCAACGGACTTGTTAGTATTTGCCCTTGACCGATTGAAAGATTGCACAGATCAATAGCGTTATTAGCTGATTCAGGAAGATTTCCATATTTTAATTTTTTATGGATATATTGTTCGTTAAGTTTAGGAAATAGTCCTGCATATTGACCAATCCCAAATTGTCTTGCCATTGAATAAATAGGTTCGTAGCCAATTTTTTGAGCAGTTTCGTACATATAAATATTACATGAACGCATTAATGCATTTTCAAGATTTAGCAAACCATGAGTAGCGCCTTGTGAGTGTATCCAACAACGCATTATTCTACCTGAAACTTTATATCCCATTAAACAATTATATTGATAATCATGAAAACCTTCATCTTCCTTCAATGCAGCTAGTGATGTAATTGTTTTAAAGGTACTTCCAGGTGGATATTGTCCAAAAACTGCTCTTTGAAAAGTGGATGAATGAGGATCCACCATCATTTCTTGTCTATATTTAGACGATTTCATGTATTTGTTTGGATCAAATGTTGGTGAACTTGCAAGTGCTAGCACATCTCCATTATTAGGATCCAAAATAACAACTGCACCTTTAACAATTTTATTTTTTTCACCCGGCTGCTGAAAGTTTAAAGCATCATTACATATTTTTTGAATCTCCGAATCAATCGTAAGTTTTATATCCCCACCAGCAATAGGTTTTGTTATTTGAAGCTCTCTATTATGGAAGCCTGCTGCATCAACCTGAAGAATTTGATAACCTGGTGTCCCAGATAAAATATCATTATAAATGCCTTCTAATCCTTTTTCACCACTTAAACCAGATACATCATAGTGAATTTTCCCAATATCTGAAAAATCTTCGATATTTTGAATTTTTAATGTATAGCCTAATAAATGTGCAATGTGTTTCCCATCAGTATAATTTCGATCAGGGTAGCAGATAATATCTGTTCCACGAAGTGATGAACAAGAATCAGCCCACTGCAAAATAGAATCCATTTTAAGATTATTCCAAGCAATTAAAGGAAGCGGTCTTCGTGCATATATATGATTTTTGATTTCTTGAAGCGTTGTAGTTCTTTTTAAATTTGTTCGTGAAGATATTTCGTAAATTAATTCGAGTGTGTTTGCAGCTGTGGAAGTTCTTTTGGATAGAAGTTCGGAGGTTTGTATAAAAATAGATCTATCTTCAACAGGATAACTAAGCTTTAATCCAGGAATTCGCTGTCTTCTAAAAGAATTTTTTGGCGGAGCAGTCCATTTTTCAAATTGTTGTCTCCAATGTATAATTTGCTCATCATTTAAATCATGGTAAATTTGAAAAGGTTTATTAGGTGTAAGACTAAGATGACGTTTTAAATTTATGTAATCTATGTTTGGATTAATTCCAATACGACTCCAAATTTCATGAATTAATTCAAGTGAATTGGCGATTGCAGATCTAGGAGATCTAAGTTCGTGAGTGTAAATCGCAATACAATAATTTGGAACGCTATCAGCCAAACATCTATTTTGAGTATCGAATATTTTTCCTCGAACTGCGGGTATTCGAACTCTTCTAACACTTTGGTTTTTAAACATTCTTTCAAATCCATCTTGTTTCTGAACTTGAAGTTCCGAAATTTCTAAAAGAAGAATAAAAAATCCAAGTAATACAGTTACAGTAGTACTAATTATTACAATTTTTCCAGAAGGCTTATGATGGCGAACTTTCATCTTATTCCCCCTCTTTCCTCTGAAGGTATTGAATTTGATAACAAATAGGAACAAATCGGAAGAGTGATAGATCCAAGAAATAAACTACCAATTAGCTTAAGTGGAAAGAAATCAATTTCTCTGACGTTTGTTATAAGAAAGAAAAAACCAGAAGTTAAAGTTATAAAGAAATAACACATTCCTCCACAAATAATTTGTGTAACAAGCCCTTCATGAAAAAGATTATTTCTGAATTTTAAAATTAGAAAAGTAATAACAGGATAGGTAAGTAGAGCTGGACCATACGGTCCTGGTTCTAAGCTATCAAAAATGATTGCCGATAAGAGTGAGCATATCCATGCATTTCTTTTAGATAAACGAAAACATGCATAAACCATTATAGATGAAAAAAATGGAAATTTTATGTTTCCAAAAAAAGTGATATTAGGCGAAAGCTGTTGAATAATTGCAGCTGATACGAAAAAGAATAATAATAACAATGATGTTTTCATAATTAATTTTTTCCTTCATCTGCAATAAATAAAAAATCAAGTAGTCCGCCAGTAGCTCTGGGTATTATTTCTGCATGTTGAAATAAACCAGAGTCGTCGATGTAAATTTTTTCAATATACCCAATATGAATTCCTGATGGGAAAAAATTGTTATTGTGATTAAAACCAGATGTAACAACTTCATCTCCGATTTCAATTTTTATGTTTTTGTTAATAAATTCCATTCTTACAAGCGGTTGCCCTGTAAGTGTTTTTCCCATACCTTTAACAATTCCAAAAACGTCATAATCACTGAGTTTTGCAGCCACTCTAAATGCAGGATCAGATAACAATAATACTTCGCAAGAATAGCGATTAATTTGAAACGTTTTTCCGACTAATCCATCAGGGCTAAGGACTGCATGGTTTGCTTTAATTTTTTTATTTGCACCAGGTTCTAAACGAATTGTATTCCACCAACCACTGATATTTCTATTTATAACATTGGCAGGAATTAGATTATAAGGAGTTGTTTTTTTAAAACCTAATGCCTTCCTTAATCTCACATTTTCAGACTCAATATTCCTTAATCTGTTAAGTTCTGACTGAGCTTGAACTAGTTGAAGAGAAAGTTGTTTTTCTCTTTCAGGTCCTGAACCTATTCCGCTTATCATACTAGCTGCATCAGAAGCTCGAAGATTAATATTTGCTCCCACACGCTCAGCTGGAAAAGATACACTTCTTATTAAAGACTTTCCAATATTAGTAATTTTTGGCCAACCTAATAAAACAACAGCAGTAGCTATTACAATAAAAAAACCTTTTCGGTAATTCTTTTTATTCAAAATTTTTCACCCTTAAATTTAGGGTAAATAGAAGAAGTTTAATTCAAACTACTGATTGGCCATTTTTTTTAGGAAATTTATTTCATGCAGGACTATTCCAGTTCCTTCAGCAACAGCACTCAACGGGTCTTCCGCTAAATGTACTGGTAGTCCAGTTTTTTCTGAGATCAGTTCATCTAATCCTTTGAGGAGAGCACCACCGCCGGCAATGACCATACCTCTATCAACTAAATCTGCAGCAAGTTCTGGTAAACATCTTTCAAGAGTAACTCTAACAGCTTCAACAATGGCATTCATTGGCTCTAATAGAGCTTGACGAATTTCTTCTGAACTAATTGTTAGTGTTCTTGGCAGTCCTGCAACTAAATCGCGTCCTTTAACTTCCATGGTACTTTCTTCAGTAGATTTTACTGCTGATCCCATGGTAATTTTAATTTCCTCAGCCGTTCGTTCACCAACCAAAAGATTATATTCTCTTTTGATATGTTGAATAATCGCTTCATCCATTTCATCCCCGCCAACGCGAACACTACGACTGTAAACAATACCCGCAAGAGAAATTACTGCAACTTCAGTTGTTCCTCCCCCTATATCTACAATCATATTACCTGCTGGTTCTTGAACAGGTAAGCCTACACCTATTGCAGCCGCCATTGGCTCTTCAATTAAAAATACATCTCTAGCGCCTGCATGCAGCGCTGAGTCCTTAACAGCACGTTTTTCTACTTCAGTAATTCCACTTGGAACAGCTATAACTACTCTTGGACGTACCATCATTCTTCTGTTATGAACTTTTTGAATAAAGTATCGAAGCATTGCTTCAGTAACTTCAAAGTCAGCAATAACACCACTTTTTAGAGGTCTAATCGCAACAATATTTCCAGGTGTTCTTCCGAGCATACGCTTTGCTTCATCACCTACAGCTAGTACTTTATTTGTACCTGCTTGAACGGCAACTACTGATGGTTCACGTATTACAATACCTCTATCTCTTGCATACACCAGAGTATTAGCTGTTCCTAGGTCAATGCCTATATCACTTGAAAAAAATCCCATTGCACGATTGATCATGCAAAACCTCGTTTCTAAATTATTAATAAATCAAGTAACATAATGCTTTATATATTGGGCTTCGTCAACATCATTAATAACAGAAGGATTGATTTAGTAAGTTTTTTTTAAAAAAAATGAATTACAATTATGAAAAATAAAATTTTAATTTATGGAGGTTCTGGCGGTGTTGGTTCTGCATTGGCTAAAAAGCTCGTGACTAACGGAAACGACGTACACCTTGCTGGAAAAAATGAAGAGACTTTAACTGCACTTGCCGAAGAACTTAGTTGTGGTTTTACTGTTGGGAATATTAATGATGAAAATTTCTTTACTACAGCAGCCGCCGAAGCAGGTGACAATGTATCTTCAGTTGTTTATGCTATAGGTACAATTAATTTGAAAAGTATTTCACGATTAACTACAGATGATTTTTTAAATGATTATTCTGTAAACGTTATCGGTGCCTTTCATTCTGTTAAGGCATCCATCAACTCTCTTAAAGCAAATAAAGGGTCGGTTTTATTCTACTCAAGCGTAGCTGCACAAATTGGTTTTCCTATGCATGCATCTATTGGAGGAGCTAAAGGAGCTATTGATGGTTTAACGTTGTCACTTGCTGCCGAGCTTTCACCATTTGTCAGAGTTAATGCTATTGCCCCTTCATTGACAGATACTCCCTTGGCATCCAGAGTTTTAGCAAATGATAACGTAAAAGAAACGATCGGAAAAATGCATCCGCTCAAAAGACTTGGTACTCCTGAAGACATTGCTAATTTATCTGCATACTTGTTATCAAATGAAGCCTCATGGGTTACTGGTCAAATTTTTGGCTTAGATGGCGGTAGGAGCGGCGTTGCTTCCATGTAATTTTTTAAATTCTTCTATATTTTTTGTAGATTTTAAATTTTTCTGATAATTTTCTTTTATGAAAACAAGTTCAACAGCCGATATTGTTAAAGTTCTTGAAAAAAACAATGAGCTTTTGAGAATTAAATATCAGGTTGACCCATATCTTGAAATGGCAGAAATTCAAAGAAGAATTTATCGTGATAATGGACCTGCTATACTTTTTGAAAACGTAAAAGATTGTCAATTTCAATGTATATCCAATATCTACGGAACTACTAAAAGAGCAAAATTATTATTTAAAAAAACGTATAAAGCTGTTCGTTCAATTATTAGTGCAAAAGGCAATCCTGTAGGCTTACTAAAACATCCTTTAGGTGCTATGCAAGCACTTGTCACCGCCGGTTATGGTCTCCCGCTAAAAGTTCCAAATTCAGTTGCCCCTGTTATGCAATGCAAAGCAAAGCTAGAAGATTTGCCTCAGATTGTAAGTTGGCCAATGGATGGCGGTGCCTATATCACATTGCCCCAAGTATATTCTGAGCATCCAGATCATATCGGAAACCCTTTTAAAAGTAACTTGGGTATGTATAGGATTCAAATGTCTGGAAATGAATATATTAAAAATAAAGAGATCGGTCTGCATTATCAAATTCACAGAGGCATAGGCGTTCATCAAAAACTTTATAATGATAGAAAAAAACCCTTTAAAGTAGCTATTTTTATTGGAGGTTCTCCTTCTATGGCATTTTCGGCAGTAATGCCTTTACCTGAAGGTATGCCCGAAGTAGCTTTTTCTGGCTTAATGGCTGGGCGCAATTTTAGATATACTACATATCAAGGTTGGACTATAGCTGCAGATGCAGATTTTGCCATAATTGGTACCATCCAGCCATCCATGAAGCCAGAAGGCCCATTCGGTGATCATTTAGGATATTATAGTCTTACTCATGATTTTCCATGCATGGAGGTGGAAGAAGTATTTCATCGAAAAAATGCTATTTGGCCTTTTACTGTTGTAGGAAGACCACCACAAGAGGATACGACTTTTGGAGAAGTAATTCATGATTTAACGGGATCAGTAATTTCAACTGAACTTCCAGGACTGCATTCTATAAATGCTGTTGATGCGGCCGGAGTTCACCCGCTTCTTTTAGCAGTTGGTGAAGAAAGATATACACCATTTGAAAAAACAAAAAGACCATCTGAACTTCTTACAATTGCAAACGCTATATTAGGGAAAGGGCAACTTTCCTTAGCGAAATACTTACTTATAGCAAATGAAGCTGACCAACCAAATATTCATGATATAGAATCATTTTTTATACATTTATTAGAAAGAATTAATTGGAATAGAGATGTTCATTTTCAAACTGAAACCTCCATTGATACATTAGATTACTCAAGTAAAGAGATAAATATTGGATCAAAAGTTATTTGGGCATGTACAGGCGAGCCAATAAGAAAATTATCAGATATACTCCTAGAACTAGATCCATCTTTAGAGGCTGCGGTTGTATCCAAGGGTATTTTAGCAGTTAAAGGAGAAAAGTCTGAAAATTATAAAAATGCTCCAATTGAAATTAGTAAAATAATTGAAAAATTGGGAGTAAGTTTTGATTCTGATTTATATCCATTAGTAGTTGTTTGCGATGATCCCAAATTTTTAGCTGCGGATTTTAATAATTTTCTTTGGGCAACATTTACAAGATCTAATCCTTCCCATGATATATATGGTATAGGAGCAAAAACTGAATTTAAGCATTGGGGATGTTCAGGATCGCTAATTATTGACGCCCGATTTAAACGCCATAATGCTCCGCCTCTTCTTGAAGATGAAACGGTATCAGATTCTGTTGACCAAATTTTAAAGAATTTTTAGCAATATTTTTTCAGATCATTATTTTAGATTGTTATCAACCCATTCAGTAAGTTCTCGAACAGCGTTTATTGAAACATCGAAAGCTGCTTGTTCAGTTCCATCTAAATCAACCTCAATAATTTTTTCAACACCATTTGCTCCCATAACAACTGGAACACCAGCATAGAGCCCATTAATACCATATTCGCCATTAAGTAATGCTGCGCAGGTTAAAACACTTTTTTTGTCTTTCAAATAAGCTTCAGCCATTTTAATAGCTGAAATTGCTGGACTGTAATATGCAGAACCAGTTTTTAAAAGTCCGACAATTTCTCCACCAGATTTTGCCGTTCTGGCTGCTATTTGTTCAAGTTTATCCATTGATAACAATTGTGTTACTGGAACTCCTCCGACAGTTGCATAACGAATTAATGGAACCATGGTATCACCATGACCGCCCATTACCATAGCCGTAACATCCTCAGGAGCTACTCCTAATTCAATAGCTATTAAAGAAGAAAATCTAGAACTATCTAAAACACCAGCCATTCCACAAACCTTATGGGGAGAAAATCCAGTAACTTTCTGCATTGTATAAACCATTGCATCAAGAGGATTTGTCACAACGATTACGAATGCATTGGGAGCAAATTCTTTAATATTTTCTCCAACATTTTTTATAATACCGCAATTTACTTCCAATAAATCATCTCTACTCATTCCTGGTTTTCGCGGAAGTCCAGCGGTAACAATCACAACATCAGCACTTTTAATTACTTCATATTGATTGGAACCAGTAAGTTCAACACTTGTAGGCATTACAGTTGACCCATGAATAATATCAAGACTTTTCCCTTGAGGTACACCTTCTGTGATATCAACTGTAACTACATCACCTAATTCTTTTTGAGCAGCAATGAGTGCCATTGTGCCGCCAATTTGACCAGCTCCAATAAGAGCAATTTTTTTCCTAGACATATTTCTCCCTAATATTC
>Ga0160422_10002322_pt1 | contig 11890 bp, 12 predicted proteins | sample Fk160mmetaG_FD_108192 | JGI IMG/M metagenome (GOLD analysis project Ga0160422, IMG submission 108192) | Marine microbial communities from the Central Pacific Ocean - Fk160115 60m metaG | ecosystem: Environmental > Aquatic > Marine > Oceanic > Photic zone | place: The Central Pacific Ocean...
AATGTCAAAACTGAAGACACGCAAATCAGCAGCTAAAAGATTTAAAGCTACCGCTACTGGCAAGTTTATGAGAAGAAGAGCTTTTCATAACCATTTACTTGACCATAAAAGTTCAAAACTGAAAAGACATCTTTCTACAAAAGCAGTTGTTGATGAAAAAGACTCTGATAATGTAAAATTAATGCTTCCATACGCTTAAAACAATTTTAATAAATCAATGGCAAGAGTTAAAAGGGGAAATGTAGCAAGAAAAAGAAGAAACAAAATCTTGAATCTTGCAAAAGGTTTTAGAGGTGGTAACAAAAATCTCTTTAGAACCGCTAATCAAAGAGTGATGAAAGCTCTTTGCAATGCTTATCGTGATAGAAGAAGGAGAAAAAGAGATTTCCGAAGATTATGGATTTCTAGAATTAATGCATCCGCCAGAATAAACGGAACTTCATATAGTAAGTTAATGAATTGCCTAAAAGAAGCAAATATAAATATAAATAGAAAAATGCTTGCTCAACTAGCTTTAAATGATCCAAAATGTTTTGAAAAGATCGTTACATCCGCAATTAAATAGCTAGAATAATTAAATATATCGATAAAACTTATAAGTAAATGGAATTATCTTCATTTCAATCCTACTTATTGATTTTGTTTGTTTTGTTAGTAGTTATTGGAATATTTGTCTTTAGACAGTTTTTAAAAACTAGAAATGAAGAGATTAGTTTGGTGGAATTCGAGCAGAAAGGTATCGACTCCCTCAATTCTGCTACTGAACTGTATGAGTTTGGTTCTATACAAATTAAAAAAAGACTATATCCTCAAGCTACTAAAACCTTATTAAAAGCAATTAAATATTCTAAAAATGAACCTGACGAAGGCAAAGCAATTATTGAGAATGCTCTTGGGTTTTCATACGCAGCTCAAAAAGAATATAAAAAAGCAATTAAACATTTTAACTTAGCACTAATGTCATTACCAGGATACATTGTTGCCCTAAATAATCTAGGCTCTGCCCAACAAAATTTATTTAATTATAACGAAGCATATTCCACATATAGAAAAGTCTTAGAAATTGATTCTAAAAATAAAACCGCTTCAAAGAAAATCAAAGAATTAGAAAAAAGAATTAATTTCAAACCATTTACAGAAATAAATCCTAAAGGGTTTTAATAATTATGAATGAAGATAGATATTTGAATATTGGAAAGAAATCATTTAACTCTAGATTAATGGTTGGTACTGGTAAATATAAAACATCTGAATTAATGATTAATAGCTTAGATAGCTCAAATAGTGAGATTGTGACAGTTGCGGTAAGAAGGATTAAGAATGACGAAAATAAAGGAAATTTACTTCAATTTATTGATTGGAGTAAATATTGGATGCTTCCAAATACTGCTGGATGTACAAATTCTGAAGAAGCGATAAGAATTGCTTTTTTAGGCAGAGAACTTGCAAAATTATCAGGTCAAGAAGAAAATAATTTTATCAAATTAGAGGTTATCCCTGATAAAAGATATCTCCTTCCTGATCCAATGGAAACTCTAAAAGCAGCAGAATACCTTGTGAAGAAAAATTTTACAGTTCTACCTTATATAAACGCAGATCCGATAGTTTCTAAAAGGCTAGAAGAAGTTGGATGTGCTACTGTTATGCCCCTTGGTTCCCCCATTGGTTCTGGACAAGGCCTTTTAAATGAATCTAATATATCAATCATAATAGAAAATGCCTCTATACCTGTTATTATTGACGCTGGAATTGGTGTTCCAAGCGAAGCCTCTCAGGCAATGGAAATAGGAGCTGATGGTGTACTTATCAATAGTGCAATAGCGCTTGCTAACAATCCTATCCTGATGGCAAAAGCAATGAGCTTAGGTGTGCAATCAGGTAGAAATGCATTTCTAGCAGGAAGAATTGAAAAAAAACAATTAGCAAGTCCTAGCTCGCCTAATCAAAATATCTCTAATTAAGTAACAATAATTCTATATCCAAAGATAAAAAATCTTAATAAATGAAAGGTTTTTAATGTTTTTAGAAAAAAGATTTGAAACTTTTTTCAATATATACTTACATAGTGATAGGTCACTGTAGTAATTTAATAAATAATTAATTGATAAATTAGTCTGGAGTCTTGAGTGAAAGTAATTGTCCTTGGCGGAGATGGTTTTTGCGGATGGCCTTGTGCTGTTAACCTTGCAGAACAAAATCATGATGTTATTATTGTCGACAACTTAAGTCGAAGAAAAATTGATATTGATCTTGAGGTGGAGTCTCTTACGCCAATTACTTCTATAAATGAGAGACTTACTGCATGGGAAGAAATCGGCGGCAGGCCAATGCGATTTATCAATATAGATATATCTAAACAATATCAAAAGTTACTCAACCTCCTAAATGATGAAAAACCTGACTCTATAATTCATTTCGCCGAACAAAGAGCAGCTCCTTATTCAATGAAATCAAGTTTCACGAAACGATACACAGTAGATAATAATGTGAACGGCACTCATAACCTTCTAGCTGCCATTGTTGAAAGTAATCTAGATATTCATATAGTGCACCTTGGGACCATGGGTGTATATGGCTACGGATCGCATCGAGGTGCAACCATCCCAGAAGGATATCTAAAAGTTGAAGTGCCTCAACCCGATGGAAGTAGATTTGAAGAAGAGATCCTACATCCTGCAAGTCCAGGAAGTGTTTACCATATGACTAAAACATTAGATCAGCTTTTATTTCTTTACTATAATAAAAATGATTTAATACGGATAACAGATTTACATCAAGGTATAGTTTGGGGTACCAATACAGATTCGACTATTAAAGATCCAAGATTAACTAATAGATTTGATTATGATGGAGATTATGGGACAGTTTTAAATAGATTCCTAATGCAAGCAGCGATTGGCTATCCTTTAACTGTTCACGGAACAGGTGGTCAAACAAGAGCATTTATTCACATAAAAGATTCTGTAAAGTGTGTGCAATTAGCTCTTGAAAACCCTCCTCAGCCTGGTGAGCGTGTCAAAATATTTAACCAGATGACTGAGAGTCACCAAGTAGGCGAATTAGCCAAAAAAGTAGCTTCTTTAACTGGTGCACAGATTAACTATCTTCCTAACCCCAGAAATGAAGCTGTAGAGAATGATTTAATAGTTGATAATAGATGTTTTATTGAATTGGGGCTCAATCCAACTACTCTTGATAATGGTTTGCTTGAAGAAGTCGTAGAAGTAGCTAAAAAATATGCTAACCGTTGTGATAAAAAAAGGATTCCTTGTATTTCTGCATGGACTAAACAACAAGAAAAAGCTATAAAATTAAATTAAAAGGATACAAATAATTTCTCTAATAACGTGAAGATCGCATTTTTTACTGAAACTTTTCTCCCTAAAGTTGATGGTATAGTAACAAGATTAACCAAAACAATCGAATATCTTGTAAAGAATGGAGATGAAGTAATAGTTTTTTGCCCCGAAGGTTGTCCCACAGAACATAAAGGAGCTAAAGTGGTTGGAGTCGCAGCGATGCCACTACCTTTATATCCTGAACTTAAACTAGGTCTCCCTGGCCCAGCGGTATCAGATGCATTAGAAGAATTTAAACCAGATTTGATACATGTAGTAAATCCAGCAGTTCTAGGTTTAGGAGGGATATGGCTAGCTAAAACGAATAATATTCCACTAATTGCTAGCTACCATACTCATCTTCCAAAATATTTAGAGCACTATGGAATGGGGATGTTAGAACCACTCTTATGGGAGTTACTAAAGGCTGCACATAATCAAGCTTTATTAAACCTTTGCACATCAACAGCAATGGTTAGTGAATTAGAGAGTAAAGGTATTAAAAGAACTGCATTATGGCAAAGAGGGGTAGATACAGAAAGTTTTAAGCCAGAATTTCGCAATCAACAAATGAGAGCAAAGCTGTTAGGTAAATATGATGATACAAATTCATTATTAATTTATGTAGGAAGATTATCTGCAGAAAAACAAATAGAGAGAATTAAACCAGTTCTCGAAGAGATTCCTAATGCATGTTTAGCTTTAGTCGGTGATGGACCTTATAGAAATCAATTAGAAAAAATCTTTGAAAATACAAAAACGAATTTTATAGGTTATTTATCTGGAAAAGAATTAGCTAGTGCATATGCATCAGGAGATATCTTTTTATTTCCTTCAAGCACTGAGACACTAGGTTTGGTTTTACTTGAGGCCATGGCAGCTGGATGTCCTGTCATTGGGGCAAATAAAGGTGGTATTCCTGACATAATTAACGATGGTATTAATGGTTGTCTTTATAATCCAGATTTAGAAGATAATGGCGAATCAAGCCTAATTGAAGCTACAAAACGAATCCTCGAAAACAAAGAAAAGAAAGAAAAGATGCGAATAGCGGCAAGAGAGGAAGCTGAAAAATGGGATTGGAATCAAGCCACTTTACAACTGAAAAATTTTTATAGAGACACACTCAAAAATGAAGTTACAAAAAGCTAGTTTTAAGCTACATATGGTGGAGTTGGACTTTGATAAGAGCTAATTGGCAAGATAAGAGTTGCTATATTCTGGTTTTTTTCTGGTTTCTTTCTTTTAGAAACTCTTTTCCCAAATGGAACTCTTATTACATTAGTATCTTGAGTGTAGTGAACCTCAGAACCATCGAGGTTATTACTAATAAAATCAGGTAAACTTATTTTTTCTTTTGGAAAAAAAGATATCTTATCATCTTTAGATGAATACTTAGTCATAGCTTCAAATACCCCAAAAAAATTTGATGCTTGGTTTATGATAATAAAAAAACTTAAAAAACTTGTATAAGAAATTATTAAATTTTTTAGTTTAAGTTGAATGTAACTAATAATTCACAAAAAAGCCAGCTTTATGCACATTTTTTTTCTTCAAATAAATCATCCATTTGAAAACTACATGAACAAACCAAATTTCTATCGCCATAAGCATTATTAATTCTCGAAACTGGTGACCAAAATTTATTTTGGACATCAAATTTGTAAGGATATGCCGCCTTCTCTTTAGAATATGCATGATTCCATTCATCAAGGATTAATTGTTTCAATGTATGCGGAGAATTACAAATAACATTATCTTCTCTTGTAAAAATATTATTTTCTATCTCAATTATTTCCTCCGCAATTGAATTCATGGCGGAACAGAATCTATCTATTTCTTTCAATCCTTCACTTTCAGTAGGCTCTATCATCATTGTCTCGGCAACAGGCCAGCTTACCGTAGGAGCATGAAAACTATAGTCAATAAGTCTTTTCGCAATATCATTGACACTCAAGCCAGTTCTTTGTTTTAAATCTCTGAAATCGAGGATACATTCATGTGCGACTAAATTATTTTCACCTTTGTATAAAATCTTAAACTTATCGCTTAAAGACCTAGAAATATAATTTGCTGAGAGAATAGCTTGTGAGCTAGCTTTTCTTAACCCATCAAATCCCATCATTCTAATATACATCCAACTTATAGGAAGAATGCTTGCACTTCCAAATTCTGAAGAAGAAACTGAGAAATTGAGATCATCTATAAAATCCTTCACTAAAAGTGAATGTGAAGGTAAGAAAGGTTTTAATTGCTTTGAAACCGCGATTGGTCCAACGCCAGGTCCACCGCCACCATGAGGGATACAAAATGTTTTATGTAAATTCAAATGACAAACATCCACTCCATAATGTCCTGGTTTACATAAACTAACCTGAGCATTGAGATTAGCACCATCTAAATAAACAAAGCCGCCAATACTGTGAATCAAATCACAAATCCCTCGAATTTTTGTTTCAAAAACGCCATGCGTAGATGGATAAGTTAACATCAAAGCACCTACTTGAGATCCTAATTCTTTAACTTTTTGGGACAAATATTCAAAATCAATATTCCCTTCTTTGTCACAATCTATAGAAACTACCTCAAATCCCGCCATTACTGCACTCGCGGGATTTGTACCATGAGCACTCTTAGGAATTAAACACTTTCTTCTTGATATATCTTTTTTTGCAAGAAAGTAAGATCTAATCGCTAAAAGTCCGGCTAGCTCTCCTTGTGAACCAGCATTTGGTTGAAAAGATACTGATTCCAAACCTACTAAATCGCTTATCCAATTCTCCAGATCATTAATAACTTTTTGATAACCTCTAGTTTGATTCTTTGGTACAAAAGGATGAACCATATTAAATTCAGGCCAAGAAATCGGGGATAATTCTGCCGATGCATTCAATTTCATAGTGCAGCTACCAAGAGGTATCATCCCATCAACTAAAGAAAAGTCTTTTTCTGATAGATAATACATATATCTCATTAGATCAGTTTCGCTACGATATTTTTCAAACACATCTTGTTTCATAAATTTATCGTTTCTCAAAGGTATTCCTTCCATTTGAATAACATCTTCAAAAACGACTTCTTCATAATCAAATTTCTTTTGGATCGCTTCGGCAATAAATTTCACAATATTAATAATTTCATTTATATCCGAGATTTCATCTATTGATATACCAAAACCTTTTGCATCTTCAATAGCAGAACCCAAAGGCAAAATCCTTAAATTAAACCCTTTTTTCAATGCCTCTTTATGAATTGCAACAGAATGCTCAGAATAAATATCAAAACTATCAAATCTTGTTCCTTGCTTAGTATGCAATCCAAGTTCAATAAGACAAGATTCTAGATATTGCCTTAATAAAGTAATTCGTTTTGCAATATTAAATAATCCTTTAGGTCCATGGTAGATAGCATAAAAAGAAGAAATCACTGCAAGTAGTGATTGGGCCGTACAAATATTACTAGTAGCCTTTTCTCTCCTAATATGTTGCTCTCTCGTTTGTAAGGCCAATCTCAAAGATTTTTCACCATCTTTTGATATCGTTTCTCCAACAATTCTGCCTGGTATTAATCTCTTGAACTGATCTCCACAAGCAAAAAAAGCAGCATGAGGGCCCCCAAAACCAATAGGCACGCCAAATCGTTGCATCGAACCTACTGCTATGTCAACCCCAAATTGAGCAATAGGTTTGATAAGGACTTGTGCGAGTGGATCAACTGCAGAACATACAATGACATTTTCTTTATGAGCCTTTGAGATCAAAAAAGAAGGATCAAATAATTCTCCATTCTTTCCTGGCAATTGAATGAGCATTCCAAAAACAGAATTATTGATTTCACAATCATTATTAGAAAACCTCTTTAGAGTGATTTCGGCAGGAATTGCTCTTGTTGATAAAACATTAAATGTATGATTAAAAACAGAATCATGAACTAAAAATACATGTGCATCCTTATTCTTTCTTGCGGAATAAGCTACAGTCATTGCTTCTGCCGCTGCTGTACCCTCATCTAATAATGATGCATTGGATATTGAAAACCCAGTTAATTCACAAATAAGAGTTTGATAATTAAATAATGCCTCTAATCTACCTTGCGAGATTTCAGCTTGATAAGGGGTATAAGAGGTATACCATCGTGGATTTTCAAGTACATGTCTCTTAATTACCTGAGGAGTATGAGTACCATAATAACCAAGACCTATTAAAGATCTTTTCAATTCATTTTTAGTTGAAATTGAATTCAACTCATCTAGTGCATCTTTTTCAGATACAGGAGAAGGTAAAGTGGAAAATGCATCATTTCCTAATTGAATATCTTTTGGAATAACAGTATTAATAAAATTATCTAAATTAGAAAAACCAAGTTTTTTAAGCATGGTATTTTCATCTTTTTCATTGAGGCCTAAATGCCTTTTATTAAACGAATCAGAATAGTTATCAAGATTCATGTGATTGTTTTATTATAAAATAACCGATTTTTTATAAATTGTTTATTTTGGTGCAACCTTTGATTGGTATTCATTAGAATCCATCAGATTATCTAAAGAGAAATTTGCTTCAGGTTTTAAAATTATTAACCAACCCTTATTAATTGGATCATTCTGTAAAATTTCTGGATTCTCAACTACAGATTCGTTTATCTCAATTATCTCACCTGAAAAGGGCAGATAAACCTCTTCAACCGCCTTGACTGACTCAATTGTCCCAAAGGTATCTCCTTTATTTAAAGTATCCCCTTTTTTGACTAATTCCACAAATACGATGTCACCAAGTTGATCGACTGCAAATTCACTTACACCAATTTTAAGTAAACCATTTTCTTGTTTTACATATTCGTGAGTATCAGCATATTTAAATGAGTCAGGAAAAAGATAAGACATAAATAAAAAATTAATTAATTTTTGAATAAAAAATCTTTAGGTATTAAACCCTCTTTAATTAAGTTAAATAGTAACTGAATTAAAGCAATTTTGACATGAGAAATATGCGTACCACCTTGAACAAAAATATTGTATGGATCCCTTAAAGGGGAATCTGCAGAAAACTCACTGGTGCTCCCTTCAACAAATGTTCCTCCAGACATCAATAAATTTGAAGCATAACCATTCATAGGAGAGGCCACAACATTTACAAAAGAATCTACGGGAGATGAGTTTTGAAAAGATTGAATCACTCTTTCGACTAAGAGTGGGTTCTCAAGTCGAATTGCTTGAATTGTATCCGACCTATATGCATTTATTTTGGGCATGACTTGAAAACCTAAACTGTCAAATACAGCTGCTACTAAATCCGCACAATTTAATGCTTGAGTGACCATCTGAGGAGAAAGAAATAAACCCTGCAAAATTAATCTGCCAAGACCAAAATTAATCCCTGAATCTGATCCAATACCTGGCGCAGTCAATCTGCAACAAGCTAATTCAACTAAATGCGAATCTCCTACTACATATCCTCCGGTGGGTACTATAGTACCTCCTAAATTTTTAATTAATGATCCAGCAACTATATTTGCACCATTCTCTATTGGCTCGGTTTCTTCCACAAATTCTCCATAACAATTATCAACAAAGCAAATGCATCGTGGATTAATGGAATGAACTAAAGAACATATTTTTTTAATATCTGACATAGTTAAAGAACGACGCCAACTATAACCACAACTTTTTTGAATGAATACTAATTTACAATCATTTTTTCTCAAATAAGATGCAATCTCATTAAAGTAATGCTCATCATCTCTAAATTCAATTTGTTCATACTTCACTCCAAAATCTTTCAAAGATCCCTGTTTTTGTCCTCTCAAACCAATTACCTCTTCAAGAGTATCGTAAGGTCTACCAGTCAAAGAGAGCATAATATCTTCAGGTCTAAGGAGACCAAATAAAACTGAGCTTATAGCATGCGTCCCACTTACAAATTGGACTCTAACAGCTGCTTTTTCTGCTGAAAAAATTTTTGAAAAAATCTGGTCAATCTTTGTTCTTGAAATATCATCGTAACCAACTCCGGTTGATGAATGAAAATGAGAAGTAGATAACTTTTCTTCTTTAAAAATTTTTAAAATATGCTGTAATTTATTATAAATTTTCTGAGATCTAGAATTAAATACTGGAAGTAAAGCTGATTCTTGAGAAATTACAAAATCTTCTATTAGCTTATAAATTTCTTTATCATCATCCATCATTATTTAATTAGTCTCCTTTAATAAAACCATTTTTCTTAACTCACTTAAAAAAATATTCGCCCCGCCTCTACCAGTTAAAGATAATCTTCGAGAGGCTTCATAAAGATCTAACAGTTCTCCATCGAGTTCTTCTGCAGTATAGTCTCTCAAACCAGCTATAACTTCTGCAAAACGCTCTCTCCTTGAAATTTTAGAAACCGTATATGCATTCATAATGTCAATCTTACAATGTCTCCAAAGCCGATCTCGGCAAAAATGCTCAGATAGTACTTCACTTAATTTAGAAGCCTCTTCATCTTCGATAAACCAATCAAAAGATTTTGGTAAAGGTCGTAATCCCGCAAAAATTTCAAATAATTCTCCAGCAGAAAGAGGATTCCCATCATCGTTTTTTAGAGAATAAGAAGACTCTTGCAAAGTTTTCCATAATTCTGGATGAGATGCTTCTAACTGATCCCTTATCGATTCAACTCCATGATCAAGAATCGTATTGACTTGGGATAAGGCCAAGAAAACTTCGGGGCCAGGAGAAGATAATTTTCCATTCCTTAAATTCGAAATTTGAGAATTATGTACCCTGCCAATATCTAATATTTCAGAAAGCAAAGGAAGTACTTTATGAGACCATGCATTTCTTTCATGCCAAACATGTATCAAATGTGCCATTGCTCTACGCCCAGTTGATAATTTATCTCGGTATCCAATGGTCACGGATCAGTAAACGAATCACATAGTATAGTATGATAATATTCCATATCGGTACTTTTGAAAACTACTTCATAGTTATGAATAAAGTTATTTTCCAAGAAACAGCTAAATTATCTCGGCCTGTTCCACCAGAGAAGGTTATAGATCTACATCAGAAATTTCTTGCTCCATCTAAAGAAAGTAGTAAATACCCCCCCAAGCTTCATAAAACATGGGGAACAATTTTCTTTATGGTTGTTATCCATCTACTTTCTATAGTCGCACTGCAGCCACAGTTTTGGAGTATGCCTGCTGTTATTACTTTATTCTTTTTTTACTGGTTAACAGCATGCTTAGGGGTCACTTTAGGCTATCATCGTTTGTTATCACACAGATCATTCATTGTCCCGCTCTGGCTTGAAAGATTTTTTGCAACATGCGGGGCTATTAGTTGTCAGCATGGTCCTATTGACTGGGTTGGCTTACATAGACATCATCATTCCTTCTCTGATACAGAAGTTGATCACCATAACAGCAAAAGAGGATTTTGGTGGAGTCATATGGGATGGATGTTTGAAGATGTTGAGGCTCTAAAAGCAGTTCCAAAACTTAGTAGAGATTTAATTAAAGATCCATATTACAGATTCCTAAATAAATATTTTTTATTTTTACAAATTCCTATTGGTCTTTCATTATTCGCTATTGGACAAAAGCTAGGAGTCGGAGGATGGTCATTAGTGTTATGGGGAATACCTTTAAGACTTGTTGTGGTTTATCACATAACATGGCTTGTAAATTCTGCAACTCATTGCTGGGGAACAATTGCATTTGATAGTGGTGATGAATCCAGAAATAATCCATGGGTAGCAGCATTAACGTTTGGAGAAGGATGGCATAATAACCACCATGCATTTCCTAACTCAGCAAAACAAGGCTTATTCAAAGGTCAAATTGATTTAACATGGGAGCATATTAAACTTCTTGCAAGATTTGGCTTCGCAAAAAAAGTAAAATTACCCTCAAGGTCCTATTATTAAACTTATAGTTTAGAAAGATTTTCAAATGGCTAAAAGAGTTCAAGTTGTTTTAACTGAAACAGTTACACCTCTGGGGAGAGATGGAGACGTGGTTGATGTAGCCCCAGGTTACGCTAGAAATTATCTGTTTCCAAAGGGTAAAGCTGTCACCGTTACACCCTCAGTATTGAAGCAAATAGAAAAAAAACGTGAAAAAGAGAAAGTTGCTGCAGAAAAAATTAAGCAAGAAGCTATTGATTTACAAACTGCTTTAAAGACCATTGGTAGATTTACCATCAAAAAGCAAGTAGGAGAAGATGGAGTATTATTCGGAACAGTTACCAATGGAGATGTTTCGGAGGTTATTCAAGCTGCGACCAAGAAAGAAATTGATAGAAGAGATATTAAAGTTCCAGATATTCACACTTTGGGATCATATACTGTTCAAATCAAATTACATCAAGAAGTTAACGCTGAAATTAATATTGAAGTAACAAGTTAATAAATTTATTGCAATATATTCAAAATTAGTCAGAGTATATATCTAAGTATTTTTTAATATGGTTTCAATTCCTTTTCCCAATAATTCTAATAATCGAAAGAAAAATTTTAATAATGATAATTCAGGATTGGTTCCACCACAAAATATCCAGGCTGAGGAATCAG
>Ga0160422_10002323_pt1 | contig 11890 bp, 11 predicted proteins | sample Fk160mmetaG_FD_108192 | JGI IMG/M metagenome (GOLD analysis project Ga0160422, IMG submission 108192) | Marine microbial communities from the Central Pacific Ocean - Fk160115 60m metaG | ecosystem: Environmental > Aquatic > Marine > Oceanic > Photic zone | place: The Central Pacific Ocean...
CATTAAAGATGCAACCGGCGATGTTGCACGCGGTGCAGCGCTGATCGAGGCCGTGCCGGATGGTTTCGCGGTGTTTTCCGGTGACGACGCCACGGCGCTTGAGCTGATGCGCCGCGGCGGGCAGGGCAACGTCTCGGTGACCGCCAATATCGCCGCCCAGGACATGGCAGCCATGTGCAATCTCGCACTGACCGATAAGTGGGAGGCCGCCGCCGAGATCGATGCGCGCCTGAGCGAATTGAATGACTTGCTTTTTATTGAGGCCAACCCCATCCCGGTGAAGTGGGCGATGGCACAACGCGGTATGATAGAAGATGGAATCAGGTTGCCCCTCACGCCGCTGTCAGAGCCGTGCCGGGGCGATCTAGAGCGGGCATTGGAGACCTACTTCGCGTGATTCGACCGGTTGTTAGCATCATATTTCTTGGCTGTCTCTCAGGGTGCAGCTGGTTTTTTGGCGACGATGGGCTCTTCCCCGATAACGCAGGTCGCTACCAAACGTCGCCCGAGCTGGCCCCGATCGATGTGCCGCCCCACCTCTCCACTCAGGCGATACAGCCGGACTATCCGGTACCACCGGTAGCAGAAAGCGCCCAGTTGGCAGCGCAATTTGAAACGCCTCGACCGACGCCGATCACCGCCAATAACCAAGCCGACTCGGTGCGTATTCAGAGCCTATCCGGTGAGAGATGGGCGCTGGTCAACGTGGCGCCCGGTCAGCTCTGGCCCCAAGTCAGAACCTTCCTGACCACCAGCGGCATTGGCGTGGCCGCAGTCGATGCCGAGGCCGGACTGATCGATACCCAGTGGTTCAAATTGGAAGACCAGAAGCTCGCCGTGCGGTTTCGTTTCCGGGTCGACACCGGTGTACAGCGCAACACTGCTGAGCTGCATGTCTTGCAGCAGAACCGAAACGTCGAGGATGTCAGCTGGCCGCCCGAGTCGGATGATCGCGATCTCGAGCGCAAGATGCTCAAGGATGTGGCGCAGTACATTGCAAACAGTGCCGAGACTACGCCCATTTCCATGATGGCGGATCGCGCCATGAGCGATTCAGGACGCATCACGCTGGAAGATACGGAAGAAGAGACTCGCATTCGCCTGACGTTGCGGTTTAACCGCGCTTGGGCGTCTGTCGTGAAGGGTACCGAGGATGCGGATTTCGTGATTGATGACCGCGACCGCAGTCAGGGACTGCTATACGTCACCTTCGTCGGACCTCGGGACGAAGAGGACAGCGGTTGGTTTGATTGGCTGTGGGGGGGAGAGGACGAACACCCCTTGGCTGGCCACCAATATCAAATTCACCTTGACCGAGCCGGTGAGGACTTGACGCTGATTACATTGCGGGGCCCCGATGGCGGCGCGGTCGATCGCCGCGATCAACAAGCGTTGCTGACCATCCTGCGTGGCAACATAACCTGATGCGCATCGCGTCCCTCGGAAGCGGTAGCAAGGGGAACGCAACACTGGTAGATACGGGTGAGACCCTTCTACTCATTGACTGTGGCCTGCCTCGTCGTGACGTCGAGGACCGGCTTCAATCTCGCGGTGTGAGCGGTCACGACATCGACGCCATTCTGGTGACCCATGAGCATGGTGACCACTGCCGCGGGGTGGTGCCGCTCGCCAAAGCCTATGATCTGCCCGTATTTCTCACTGCTGGTACAGTGACCAGCGGGAAAGTCGAGGGGCTCACAAGCGGTGTGGTGATTCGGCCCGGCGATCAGTTCGCTGTGGGCGATGTCGATATCTGCGCCGAACCCGTACCCCACGATGCCCGGGAGCCAGTGCAGTTTTGTTTCAATCACAATGACCTCAAGTTGGGTGTGCTCACTGACCTGGGCAGTATCACACCGCATGTTGTGCAGGCGTTCTCCGGCTGCGATGCCCTAGTGTTAGAGTTCAATCACGACCCGCAGATGCTCGCCAATGGGCCGTATCCCTATGCCGTGAAAAGAAGGGTGGGCGGCGATTTCGGCCATCTCACCAATGCTCAAGCCCGGCAGTTTCTCGATTATGCGGACACCACCCGGCTTAAGGTGTTGTTCGTTGCGCATGTCAGTCAGCAGAATAACGTTCCGGAGCTCGCTGATGCGGCACTCTCAGACTGGTCCGGCTTGGCCTCGTGTCAGGTGATTCACGCAACACAAGAGACCGGCTTTGACTGGTGTGACCTTCGAACGTCGGCTCCCTTTATCAAGCGGGCCGCTCAGGCCTGACCCGCAGGGGGTTGATGTTTCCAGCGCCGGTTAGACCATAGAAAGCTCTCCGGCTCATCGCGAATCGTCTCTTCAGCGGCTCTGACGTAAGCTTCAATAATCGCTTCTTCTGTTAATTGGCGAGGTGTCTCGACGATGGGAATCAAGCTCAAATGATAGCGGCCTCGCGATTTTCTTCGGCAACGCGCGAACATCACCGGAGAATCCGTCAATTTTGCAATGGTTGCCGGACCCGTGAAGAAAGCTGTTTGCTGGTTGAGCCAGTGGGTCCAGTAAACATTGTCCCGCCCTCCAGGTGACTGATCTGCAACTAGCACCAGCGCTCGAAAGCGTCGACGATGTTTCAACACATTACGCGCGACTTTCTCCATCAGGATCGGTTCGCCACCAAAGCGGCTGCGCACCTCATAGGCAAAGCGATCGGAGCCCGCGTTGTGTAAGCGTCGGTAAACCGGGTCAATGGGGATGTCGCCGTGGGCATTGGCGGCATGCATCATCCACTCCCAGTTTCCCAGATGGATGGTGAGGACAATGACCGAGCGGGTGCGGTTTTCCGTCAGTCGATCCAGTTCATCGATCCCCTCAACCGTAACGCGGCGTTTGAAATCAGCCAGATTCATACGCGAGGCGTGGACGATTTCCATGGTGACATCGGTGAACTGTCGATAAAAGCGCGCGGCGGTGTAACGGCGCCATTCAGCGTCGCGTTCGGGGAATGCATTGCGTAAGTTATTGTCGATCACCTTGGCGCGGTAGCGAAAAACGTGCCGTAACAGAAAAGCGACGGTAGCGGACAAGCCGTACTTGACGGGTAGTGGTAACAAAGCGACCGCGCGGTAAAGCCAGTAAGTCATCATCTTTTGCAGTGATTGGGCAGATTTAGAGAAAGGTGTCGCGGCACATCTTCCGTGTCCGGACATTGCAGACGTGGATTGCCCGCCAAGTTGAGTACTCTCAGGCCAGTCATACGTAATACCGGTATTGGATCCACAACGTCATTGTTATCGAGCCACAGTTGATTCAAGGCGTTGAGTCTTTCCAAAACCAATAAGTTCCGGATGTCGTTGCTGCTAAGTTTCATCGACTGGATCTGCGTAAATTGCTCCAGCCCGGCCAGTGATTGAATGCCTGCATCGCTGCAGTTCAGCGAGACAAGATCGGTTGGCAGCCGTGCGTCGATATCGAGAAGACTTTGCGTCAGGCAAGCAGTGAGAGCAGAGTCTTTAACGCCGCTCACAGTGTAGGGTGCTGACGGCTCGTATACCATGACATTATTGAGCGTGATGTCGTACAGCCCCAGCTCAGCGCAACTGGTTCCCGACATCAGCAGGGCAATGAGGAGCGCACGCGCTGACTCTTTCTCAAATAGCTTCATATAATGCTTGTTCACCCGACGCCGGCAGTCAATCACGGCCCCCGATGCAATGCAAATAAGCTCCTGCCATCAAGCGCACTTCCCAGCAGCACCTACCGTCGTATCTGTTCAAGGAGAGTCGCCAGCCCGGGCCCGGGAAGCGGCTCATCACCTAGGACTGCAATTCGGTAATCATCAAGACCCAGACGGGCTCCTTTTGGTCGTGGGTGAGGCCAGCGCCTGGCTAGAATTGCATGGGGTGAAGGTCGCCGTGCAGTTCGATTCCGCCGCCATGCAACATCGTCGGAAAGGGGGGCATAACGAAATGCTGGGTCGGGCCGTGGGCTTGAAGGCCGATCGAAAGCCGCTGATATGGGATGCCACGGGCGGATTGGGGCGTGATGCCTTTTTGCTGGCCGATCTGGGGTGCGAGGTCACGCTCTGTGAGCGGGTGCCCGTCTTGGCGTGGTTGCTCGAGCAAGCAGTGCAAGCCGCCGCCGTGAGCGGCGTAGATCAGGTCAGGGAGGCGTCAGAGAGAATGGTTGTGCGGGCAGGAGACAGCAAAATGCTGCGCGCACCCGCCGAGACAGTGATCTACCTCGATCCAATGTTCCCCGAGCGGAAAAAAGCGGCGGCTGTGAAGAAAGAGTCCGCTATGCTCCAGCACTTGACCGAGCAGGCCGATGATAGCGAGTCTCTGTGGCAGTGGGCATGGGATCAGCCCGTGGAGAGGATCGTAGTGAAACGACCCTTGCGTGCACCCGTACTCGGGAACATTCGCCCCGCGCATACGCTGAAGGGTAAGTCAGTGCGCTTTGATGTGTTTACCCGCCGATTGTAGCCGTCTTCGTGAAGCGCTGCTCATGAAGAAGAACAGGTGATGAAGAGATGCAGGTGGTGACGAGCAGCGGGGAATATTGTGACCGCAAGTCGGTTCTGGATTGGTGTGGAGTGCATGCCGATCTCGGTTTTACAGGACGCAGCGTCGCACCCGCGTCCGATCTTCTGCGGCGATCTGGCTGACGCGGCGGTGGTTAGGTCCGCCCTCAACAATAGTTTAGAGCAGGCCGAGTGGCATGATCTGGCGCTGGCATCACCGATTGGTCAGGGCTATTTGTTGGATCTGCTCAGGCAGCGAGGCCCGATCGAGCATATCGTGCCGGCGCTACCTGCTATCTCTTGTGCTCGCATTGAGACGGGCGACGATGCGTCGCACACTCTGGATGATGTGCTGTCACAGACCCGACATGCGCTCGAGGGTTTGATTGTCCTGCTTCGAGGTGCTGAGGCGACACTGGATGCACTGGCCGCTGCGGGGCTGACCCTGCTGAGAGCGGATACTGCGCTGCCCAGTTCACCTATGGCAAAGGCACTGGGGGCTTTGCGGATGAATGGATTGCCAGCGAGGCGGGGCGGTGGGCGACTATGGGGCTGTCTCTGTCACAAATGAGCCGCCATTGACGGTCGAATCAGTCGATCAGTAGCCGTTCCAGAATACCCTCGTAGATCTTGGTCAGCTGTGGAATATCCGCGAGTTTTACCCGCTCGTTAATTTGATGAATGGTTGCGTTGACGTGGCCCACCTCGACCACCTGCGCACCACTGGGTGCAATGAATCTTCCATCTGAAGTGCCGCCTCCCGTGGAGACCTCGGGCGCGTGGCCAATTGTCGACTCGATACTGTCTATGACCGCATTAAGCAGTGCCCCGGGCTCGGTCAAAAAAGGCTCACCACTCAGCGACCACTCGATGTCATAGGTGAGGCCACCTCGGTCCAGAATCGCCTCGCAGCGCTCACGAATCTCGTCGGCCGTCACCTCGGTACTGAACCGCAGATTGAAAAGCACCTCGACACTGCCGGGGATGACGTTGGTCACACCCTGGCCAGCCCGAATGGTTGAGATCTGCAGGGAAGTGGGGTCAAAAAAGTCATTGCCCTGATCCCATGGCTCCGCGACCAATGCGTTGAGTGTCGGCATTGCCCGGTGGATAGGGTTGTCGGCTAGGTGTGGATAGGCGATGTGGCCCTGTTTGCCGTGAATCACTAACCGTGCGTTGAGCGAGCCTCGGCGCCCATTTTTGACTAGATCGCCGAGTTCGCGTGTGCTGGAGGGCTCGCCCACAACACACCAGTCGATCTGCTCTCCGCGGTCTTTCAGCGTCTCAATGACGCGGATCGTCCCGTCTTTGGCGGGTCCCTCCTCATCAGAAGTAATCAGAAAGCCGATGCGACCGGAATGATCGGGGTGCGCGCCGACAAAATGTTCGCAGGCCACCACCATTGCGGCGAGGCTGGCCTTCATGTCCGCGGCCCCGCGACCAACGAGATAAGCAACCGCTTCGGTGGCGATGAAGGGGTCGGACTCCCATTGGCCTATCTCTCCGGGAGGAACCACGTCAGTGTGTCCGGCAAAGACCAGCAGCGGCCCCGAAGAACCGCGTGTCGCCCAGAAATTATCGACCTCACCAAAGCGCAGGGGCTCGACTGCAAACCCTGCCTGCTCCAAACGCGCCATCATCAGCAACTGGCAGCCCGCGTCCTCGGGGGTGACCGAGGCGCAGGCGATCAAGTCGCGGGTCAGCGCGAGCGTAGGCTCCTGTGCATCAGTTGTTGGCATGCAACATCTCGTTCAGTTCGATCGCGCTCTTGTTGGTCAGGCACTGCACGGCACCGGTGCTAGAATGCCGCCTGAATAAAAGGTCTGGTCGTCCCGCTAATGTTCTCGCGGAGACGGTCTCGATTGTGTCGCCGCCCTCATCTAGCACACTGACCTTGGTGCCCGCGGTCACGAACAAACCCGCCTCAATCTTACAGCGATCCCCAAGCGGGATCCCCAAGCCTGCGTTCGCGCCGATCAAGCACTCTTTGCCCACCGAGATCACAATATCCCCGCCGCCCGAGAGGGTGCCCATCGTGGAGCAGCCACCGCCCAGGTCTGAACCTTCGCCTACCCAGACTCCTGCCGAGATGCGGCCTTCGATCATCCCCGGGCCTGCGGTGCCGGCATTGAAGTTGATGAAGCCTTCGTGCATGACGGTGGTGCCTACACCTAGGTACGCTCCCAGACGGACTCTGGCAGTGTGCGCAATGCGGACGCCCGCAGGGACCACATAGTTAGTCATCTTTGGAAATTTATCGACGCTTGAGACTTCTAGCACCGAACCTTTCAGTCGCGCGTCCAGCTGGCGTTGCGAGAGCTCTTCAAGGTCGATCGGCCCCCGGTCCGTCCACGCCACATTGGGCAGCAGGTCGAATAGTCCGGTCAGATCTGTTTCGTGGGGCTTCAACCTTCGATGAGAGATGAGATGCAGTTTGAGGTAGGCCTCCTCGACTGAGCTCGGCGGTGCGTTCTCGGCCAGCGATGTTGCCACCACTTTGCCATCTGCGGCGACCAGTTGCGTCGCGAGACCAGCCCCGGCGCTGTCGCCCGCTGCCTCCAGTACTTTTGACAGTTGCGAGAGCTCTGCAGCATCCAGTCGACCCGACACGCCAGAGAGCACGCTGGACAGCGCGTCGCTCACGTGCGCGACGGGTTGTGGGTAAAAGGTGTCGAGCACGGCGCCTTGAGCATTCTCCGACACAATGCCTAAACCAAAACCGTGGAGCGAAGTCATGAGAGAGTTTCCTCAGATATTAAATAATCGCCCATACTCTTCCGCCTTGAAGCCCACTGACACCCTATTGTCCCACTCAAGAACCGGACGCTTGATCAAGGTAGGTTGAGCCTGCAATACGCTGACGGTATCACCGCCCTCCAAGGCGCTTTTGTCACCTTCTGATAACTGCTTGAAGGTGGTGCTGCGCCGATTGACCAGTCGCTCGGGACCAACCGCCAAAAGCCACTCACTGATTTTTCTTGCAGACGGCGTATCGGCTCTCAGGTCAACGAACTCGTGTGCCAGACCCTGATCATCGAGCCACTTACGAGCCTTGCGGACCGTGTCGCAATTGGGAATCCCAAAGAGGGTTGGCTGACTCATCAGCGTGACCTTTGCGGTGATTCACAGTTTATGGGCTGGGGCGTCACACCGGATCGCGTCATCCCGTTTCAGGCGGCGCAGGGTAGCAGAATTGCGCTCACACCGTCGCGGCGGTCACGCCTTGTTACAACGCTTGGGGTGTTTTCGCGCAGGGTAGCAGGTGCTGCAGATCTCGCAGACCCGGCCATCGCAGCCTCGTGCCGTGCAGTACTCTCTGCCGTAATAAATGATTTGCAGGTGCAGCGCGTTCCAGCGCGCTTCCGGAAAAGCGCGTTTTAGGTCCCGTTCGGTTTCGACTACATTGCGTCCCCGGGTCAATCCCCACCGTTGCGCGAGGCGGTGAATATGGGTGTCCACCGGAAAGGTCGGCAGTCCAAATGCCTGGGCCATCACCACACTCGCGGTTTTGTGACCCACTCCTGGTAGCTTCTCCAGCGCCTCAAGATCAGCGGGCACTTCGCCGCCGTGGTCTGCCAGCAGTAGCTCACTTAAACGATGAATCGCTTTGGATTTCTGCGGCGACAGACCGCACGGGCGGATGATGCTCCGGATCTCGTCGACGCTTAGTGTGGCCATGTCCTCTGGACAATCCGCCTTGGTAAACAACCCCGGGGTCACTTGATTGACCCGCTCGTCAGTGCACTGAGCGCTGAGGAGTACGGCGATCAGTAGTGTGTAGGGATCCTTATGATCGAGTGGCACGGGTGTGGTCGGATACAGAGACTGTAGCTTCTCATCTATATAGGCGATGCGTTCGGCTTTGCTCAGATTGCTATCCACTGGAATCGGGCCGCTCATGTCACCCACCCGATTTCACTGCGTGGATAATGCGCTCCGCGGCTTCAACGCATTGCCCGAGCTCAGCAACAAGTGCCAGACGGACACGGTTCGCTCCGGGGTTGCCACCCGCGGTGTCCCGAGCGAGATACCGACCGGGCAGTACTTTGACGCCGGCATGCTGCAGCAGGTGCTGAGCAAAGGTCTCGTCGTCGGTCGGCGTCTCGGGCCACAGGTAAAAGCCGGCATCAGGAGAGGGAGTCTCGAGCACTGGCGCCAGAATGGGGGTCACAGCGGCAAACTTTTCCCGGTAGCGCGCCCGGTTGTCGCGCACATGCAGCTCGTCACTCCATGCCCATTCGCTGGCAATTTGGTGATGGGGCGGCATCGCGCAGCCGTGATAAGTACGGTACCGGCGAAATTGCTCAATCCAGTGCGGATCACCCGCAACGAAGCCTGAGCGCAGGCCGGGGAGGTTGGATCGCTTGGAGAGACTGTGAAAACACAGACAGTGCCGGTAGTCGGTATTGCCCATCTCGGCGGCGGCTTCAAGCAACCCCGCGGGTGGATGCTGCTCGTCCGGATAGATCTCGCTGTAGCACTCGTCACTGGCGATCACGAAATCGTGCTCCTGCGCCAACGTAACCAGTCTTTGCAGTCCCTCCCGGGACATCACCGCGCCGGTGGGGTTCCCCGGATTGCAAATAAACAAAAGTTGGCAGGCTTGCCACTGTTCGTCGCTTACCAAATCGAAATCCGGCAGGAAGCCATTACTGGCACCGCAATTCAGCAAGACGGGCTCGGTGCCCGCCAGCAGCGCCGCGCCCTCATAGATCTGGTAGAAGGGATTGGGGCATAGCACCGCGCCGGGTCTGCCGTGAGTCACCATCGTCTGCGCCACGGCGAAGAGGCCTTCTCGCGTGCCGTTTAACGGCGAGACATGTCGGTCGGCATCCATTGGGGGTAGATGAAACCGATTTTCCAGCCATGCGCCGATTGCGGCGCGAAGTTCTGGCCGACCTGCTATGGCAGGGTACTGCGCAACCAGCGCTGCGTGCTCGCTCAGTAACTCAGTCACCTTTTCGGGCGGCGCGTGCTGTGGTTCACCGATGGTGAGCGTAATGGTTGGATGATTGGAAGGGGAGATTCCTTCAAAGAGTTGCCCCAGCTTTTCAAAGGGGTAGGGGTGCAGCGTATTTAGACCGGTATTCAAATACTCAGCTCCGACACGGCACTCTCTTCCTGCTGGCCGGCGCCCAAAGCCTCGATAAGATCGTTTTCAAGCGAGGCGAGCAAGGCGTCATCCTTCAATTGACCGCCTGATGCATCGGCGAGAAAAAAGATATCTTGGACGCGCTCGCCCAGTGTTTGGATCTTGGCGCCCTGCACCGATACATCGTATCTAGACAGTGCGAACCCCAGTCGCGCCAATAATCCGGGTCGGTCGGCAGTGGTGACTTCAAGCGTCGTCAGATGACTGGTTTCGTCCTGAGAGAACTGCACAGTGGTGGGTATGGTGAAGGCTTTGACTGTTCTGGGTGTATGTCGGGACACGGGTTTCAGCTCAGACACGCTGAGGTGTTGGCGAATCCTGTTCTCTATCTCTTGAAAGGTATCTGGATGGCTGTCGAGTGAGGCCCCATCACTCTTTAAGACAAAAAAGGTATCAAGGATGCTGCCATCGGTGTCGCTGTAGATGCGTGCGTCGTGGATGGTGAGGTCCAGAGTCTCTAGCGCTGCGCAGATCCGGGCGAAGGTACTGGGCTCGTCCAGCGTATGCACAAAAATCTGGGTCGCATTACCGATGGGCGATTCGCCGGCCTGCCGCACCAAAACCAATGCACCTCGCTCGTGGTTGTGGTCCGCGATGGCCTCGGTATGCCAGGCAATATCTTCAGCGCGCTCCCGGAGAAAATAGTCCTCGCCCCGCGTTGACCAGAGCGCTTCCAGCTCATCCTCTAGGAAGCCGCGGTACTCCAATGCGTCAGCGGCACTGCGCTTGGTTTCCCTAATGACTTCGTCCCGGTCGAGCGGGTTATCCAAACCGCGGCTCAGGGCTCGACGGGTTTCGGTATACAGCTGACGCATGAGCGAAGCACGCCATGCGTTCCAGAGCTCAGGGTTGGTGCCGGCGATATCGGCCACAGTCAGCGTATACAGGTAATCTAGGCGCTCCTCGTTCACCACAATCTCGGCGAAGCGCTGGATTTCCTCGGGATCGGAGATATCCCGTCTTTGGGCGATTTGGCTCATCAACAAATGGTTCTTTACCAGCCAGACAATCAGTTGGGTGTCGGTCTGTGATAAACCGTGATCTATGCAAAATGTTTCGGCGTCGACTGCCCCGAGCTCCGAGTGATCACCGCCCCGACCCTTGCCGATGTCGTGAAATAGTGCGGCAATGTAGAGTAGTCTAGGATCTCTCAAGCGGCGGGCTATCCGGGTCGATACGGGGAACCGGTCTGTGTAGTCGGCGCGCATGAAACGGCGTGTATTGGCGATCACCTCGGTCGTATGCGCATCCACGGTATACGCGTGGAATAAATCGAACTGCATTTGCCCGATGATTTTGCCAAAAGCCGGCAGGTACCGACCCAACACACCGTGACGTGACATGCGCCTGAGCTGCTTGGTCATGTTGTGGGGCACGCCGAGCACAGCCATGAAGAGGTCACGGTTGATCTGTGAGGCTCGAAAGGCGTCATCGATGAGAGGCGAGTCGCGGCGCAGCAGGCGTTGTGTGTTGGGTTCTATCCGGTCCACCAACGAATCGTTGCCAATCAACACGAATACTCGCAACAGATTGCTGGGGTTGTCCTGAAATACGCTGTCGTGCCGGGCTCCGATGCGGCTGTTGCTTACCTCGAAATCGTCATCGATGACGCGAATATCGGAATCGGTTGTATCAGCCAGCCGGTGCTCAAACACCTCAATCAGCAGTTCATTCAGCTGGCTTAGCGTCTTCATCCAGCGGTAATAGACCTGCATGAACTGTTCCACTGCGAGGGTGTCGCCATCGACCATTCCCCACAGTGCCGCAAGCTTTTTTTGGTGATCGAATAGCAGTCTGTCGTCAGCGCGCCCCGTCATGTTGTGCAGTGCGAAGCGCACCTGACTGAGAAACTCTTGGCCATTACGCAACTGGTCGCGCTCGGTCTCGCTCAAAAAATCAGGCTCGTTGACGTCGCTGAGGCCCTCACCAAAGCATCGGAGCGTGATCCACTCTATGACCTGCAGATCTCGAAGACCGCCAGGTGAACTCTTGATGTTCGGCTCCAACGCATATTCGGTATTGCTGTAGCGATCGTGGCGATTCTGTTGCTCGCCAAGCTTGCCGCGGATAAAGTCATTGGGCGGCCACATGGCGGAGGGGTTGATGATCGCTGCCAGCGCTCCGATCAAGCCGGTGTCGCCTGCGAGATGGCGTGATTCTAACATTGTCGTCACTACAGTCAGGTCCTCTTTTGCCAACTCTTCGCACTCGGCTAGCGTCCTGACGCTGTGTCCGATCTGCAGTCCCGTGTCCCAGAGACTGGTGACAAACTGTTCCAGTTGG
>Ga0160422_10002325_pt1 | contig 11889 bp, 14 predicted proteins | sample Fk160mmetaG_FD_108192 | JGI IMG/M metagenome (GOLD analysis project Ga0160422, IMG submission 108192) | Marine microbial communities from the Central Pacific Ocean - Fk160115 60m metaG | ecosystem: Environmental > Aquatic > Marine > Oceanic > Photic zone | place: The Central Pacific Ocean...
AACGAAGATGATGATGCACCAAATCTTTACTTTAGTAGCGCTGACTCGAATGGTGCAAACCGACACACACATCTACTCGGCCCTAGTCGTATCAAAGCCTTAACAGCGAGTCGTAACTTTGAGTTTGATGATGCACAAGTGTTTACCTTTACAGGTGCTGGAACTAAAAATCTCACACCTACTGGGACATTCCCTCCCGGTCACGCTATTATAGTAACAGTGTTGAGTGGGGGTGCTGTAACATTCGACCCAAGTGGAATAAACACTACATTGACTGCTAGTGATGCTGTGATGTTTGTGTATAACGGCACTGCTTTTGTAAAAGTTATTCACAGTGGGATTACATCTCCAACATCAAGTGGTGCTACTGGTCTAGTTCAACTATCGGATGGTAGCGGTGGGTATACAAGCGATGCTAAGTTATTTTGGACTACAGCATCTTCTACCTTTACTGTTAATGGTAAACTTACAGTTACAGGGTTGATAGACCCTACTGGACTTGAGTTTACCCCAGTTGGTAGTAATCCCGGTGGAACTGCTGCTAACACTCTATGGTTAGACAGTGGTGCTTCAAACGCACTTAAGCATGGGGCTAACACAGTTCTTAATTCAGCATCGAGTGTTGCTGACTTAAGTGATGTCACAAACGCTGGGTCAGGTGCTATAATAACTTCAGGTGAGCGCACTAAACTGACTAATATAGAAACTAATGCTGATGTTACGGATGCAACTAATGTTAACGCTGCTATCGCTGGTCACACTTACACAGCAGCAACAGTGGCTGCTAACGATAAAGTGCTGATACAAGACACAGATGGTAGTAATGTAGTCAAGACTGTAACTGCTTCTTCTATAGCAGCACTAGGCGGCGGCAGTGGTGGTGGTAGTGCTATTGCGGATGCTGATAACGACACTAAGATAGATGTTGAAACCACATCAGACGACGATAAAATAATTATGACTACCGCCGGAACTGATGCAGTTGAAATACACGATGCTGGTTTATTAGTTGGTAAAAATATGAAACTTCTAAACGCTACCAAACTTAGTTTACACAATGGTAATGCTGCTTCAAATGGTGTAACTATAGAGGTAACTAACGCTCATGTTACTGGTAGCAGTAAAGCCCTTACATTCAATGCTGACTTAGGTGCTAGCGATACAATTCTAACAAGCGCTGGTGTGGCTGCTGCTGCTGGCGGTGCTACAGGTTTTAGTTTTGGAGCAGCAGGAGGAATGACGAATGGTGTTACAGAATTAGTAAAACTACATGCATTCGGATTACAAAATACAATAGTATCTTCGGGTAACAGAAATATGGTTGTAAATGATTTAGGTCAATACATTATAATGACAGGTTCGGGTCAAACTTACAATTTAATTGCTAATGCATCAGCAGGTCATCAAGTTACTGTCTTAGCAGGGTCATCAAATTCTGTCACCGTCACCGCTACTGGTGGTAAAACTATCAACGGTGGTGCTGCTAACGGTAGTATAACAGTGACAGGGTATAATGGTGTTACTTGTATATGTATAGACGCTAGTAACAATTGGTTAGCACTAGGTGTGTGATTGTATTGTATAACGCCATAGCGGGTGCTTGTGCTGAAGATAAGGCTAATGCAGGTGGTGGCTCTCCTCCTGCGGGAATAACACCACCTAGCCAAATATATACTGCGGAGTCTATCGGAGGTTCAGTCGGAGCAATCGTAAATGTATATGGAGTTAATTTTTTACAAACTTTTGTTTTTGGTGCTCTTCCACTTGTATTACCTCCCCTTAGTGGAACTGCCACAAATAATGCGAGTATAGGAGTAACAAATCAAACTTCAGTTGGTCAGCCTTTTAATATTAGAATGGAAACTACAATATCCGCAAACGGATTTAATTTAATCATGAATAATGGATTTACCGGAGGAAACACAAATGATATGTTATTTATTGCTTTAGGTTTTGTTTTAGAAAGCCCAAACGGAACTGCGAGTAGTTTAGATTATAGAATATCGGGTGTTCAATCTACTTTAACTAATATAATTGCTGATTGGCCGGGTGACCCTAGTTTTGCTCCTTTCAATCGAAATTATGTGGGTAATAATTGGCCTTTACAAGACTCAACCGATTTCACCAACGGACATCTTCTTAGCCTTGGCCCAACTTCAAATGGGGTTGTCGGTGGATTAGGGGCGCATGGAACTTTAACAACTGGTGCTATGCAAAGCAACACAGGGAACACATTTAGCGGAGTTAGTCTACAAAATGCGGCAGGTAGAAGTGGTGGGAGTGTTAGCGCAAATGCGGGAGAATTTATAAAAATTTTTTATGAACTTGAAGCACAAGTTGGTGGTAGCACAGAAACGACAATTGTAGAATATAGATTAACATTAAGTTAGGTGATTAAGTTGTTAGGAATAAACATACCCGAAAATCAAATTGGAAATTGGAAAATAGAAATGGATAATGGTGAATGTTCATTAGTTAAATTGAGCCTCGGTGGTTCTATCATGAAAGATTCTGCGACAGAATATTATCAACATCAATGGCTTTGGGATAACGCTACCGGAGATATATTAGTAGCAGGTTTAGGGATAGGTTTTCTAAATAAAGAATTAATAGATAATCATACTTTTAATTCAGTTACAATTATAGAAAACTCACAAGATGTAATAGATTTGGTTTGGCCTTATTGTGTTAAGGATAGTAGATTTACTCTAATAGAAGCCGATATAGAAACTTGGACTCCTCCTGCTAATTCTCATTGGGATATTGGTTGGTTTGATTCTTGGATAAGTGATAATGCATTATCTTACAATGGATATATGTTGGCTATGAAAAATAAATATAGTTCATACTGCGATAAAATAGGGGCTTGGTGTATTTCACATGACATATCTAATTCTCTTGTTTCTTCTTAGCGCTATTGTTGGTTTTTTAGTAACATGGTTTTTACTAAAAGAAGATGATGTGTCATTTATTTTGCTCGACGAGTAAACGCACTATCTTGCCAAAGGTGACCACACTCTTTGCACTGCCACAGGCTTATTCGCTCACGCTTACCATCAAGATAGCGTGCTTGCAGCCTTCTTGGTATATGTTCGTGTAAGCAAGCCCTACACTTTACTTTGAGTTTGTCTAACAGTCTACCCATTACTCAGCACCTCTACGCCCGATGACATCATCAATGCGTAGGATGGCGCTGGTAACTTCGGTAGCCCCACTGATAGCACTACGAATAAGTGATGTTGGTTCATATACTCCATGCATGAGAACAATACCTCCTTCATCCACATCAGGCCCATAAAACTCAGGCACTTCGTGACGCATAGCGAGTATGGTATCTAGTGGGTCATACCCTGCGTTTTCTGCAATAGTAGCAGGTATTACCTCAAGAGCATCAGCGAATGCTTCTATCGCCATTTGAGCACGCCCTCCTATAGCAGTAGCATTAGCACGAAGATGCATGGCTATGGCTAGGTAAGTAGAACCCCCACCAAAACGCATAGAGTCACCATTCTTGATAAGTGATACAACACCAAGAGCATCATCGAAGCCACGCTGTATTTCATCAAGTGTAGATTGAGTAGCACCAAACAGTATTAGCGTAGCCTCTTTTTCTTGTGAATGCATGAATAGATAGGATACATCGTTGTAAGTTTCTCTCTTGATGAACACCTTACCTGTAGTAGAGGTAGCATCAGGGAACATGTGTATCGGCGCACCTACTTCACTAGAGAGCCTTCTCATCGTGCTCTCAGGAACTCTTTGCACTAGAGATATACCTTGCTTGCGTAGATAGGCTATGGCTGTATCATGAACGCCGTCACGACACACTACAACATTAGCACCACTACTGACTACAGCCTTTGCTGACGCTAACAACTTGTCTCTACTCATTGATTGAACTTGACTGTATGAGTTAGCATCAGTCACTTGCACTGATACATTATTCGCTTCCTTTCCTTCTGTTAGCCCACCGTTGAGTAGTAGAACTTCTACACCGTCATCATTAGCCCAGTTGTCAAACTCATCCCCTCCACCAATGAAATCCTTGTTTAGAACTACACCACGGAACAGGTATGAATCAGACAAAGCGCCACCCGGTGCAGCGAGTGTTTTGACTTCACGAGCATCACCAACGGCTTCTATGGTTTCTACACACAACTCAGCAACCTTATCCTCGGATGCTTCTAACGATTTACCAGTAATGGCTGTCCTTGCTATCGCTAGTAAATCCCCACCTGCGTCATCCATACCTTCTAGGCACTCAATAGCCATATTTCTTGCTACAGAATATCCTTTGTTGACAACATTAGGATGTAAGCCCTTAGCAAATAAATTCTCGCTGTTGGCTAACAATTGACTAGCAAGCACTACTGTGCTTGTAGTTCCATCGTAAGCATTAGATTCTTGCATCTTAGATACTTCTACTACCATTTTAGCAGCAGGGTGCGCTGTATCCACCTCTCGCAAGATAGTAGCGCCGTCATTGGTAACGATAACATTACCACCACCGTCTACCATCATCTTATCCATACCTAATGGCCCAAGGGTCGTTCTTACAGTTTCAGCGATTCGCTTTACTGCTTCTATATTCAGTCTTTGTGTTGTATTACTTTCAGTCATTCCAATCTACCTCAATTTCAACTATAGAGCCATCCTCCATATTTCGGCTCTTTACAATGCCGTTGTCTACGCCATATCTGTATAAGTCGTAGGTCAACTGACAATCTTTGAGGCAGTAGTCGGCTACCTCAAGATACTTACCTTCCCGCCATGCTGCGGGTGCATCACTGCTTTGCATACTCTTTGATAGGTCAAGCGTGCTACGAGTGAGTGTGTCTAGTGTGGTGTGAACTTTACCAACAGCCAATGCTGCTTTATCAATGAGTATCTTGGTATCAATGATACTGTCACTCTTACCAATCAATTCACCAGCAGTCCAACAATCTAGCGCTGCGTTTAGAACAGGTAAGTCGAACTTACGAATGTTGTGGCCGAGTATCTTACCACCACTGTCTAAATGTTTCTGTAAGTGGTCACCAAGTGTGCGTGGATGCAGGGGATGAACGGTAGCATTGACCATTTCTATATCCTCTTTAGCAAATACATGAGCATCGTTACCATCCCATGTGGCTACTACAGTAGGTTCAAACAAAGAGTGTTTATCCCAACCACCTATCTCCCAAGAATAGTTACCAGTCTCTATGTCTAGCGCCATTATCCCACTCATGTTACAACCACCCCACATCTAGTTTTTGAAACTTCACACATCAGCCTCTTTCAAACGAAGATAAACTACCTGTGCATCTTTCGCCGTATCAAATAAATGTGCACCCCATTTAGTAAAGCGATTAAATGCTGTGCCTCTAGTAATTTGTTCAGTGAGACAATACTGTTTGATAACAGCAGCCTTCTTTCGCCACCCCTCACCTTTCTTGTCTAACTCAACAGGCGAGACTAAGTTGTAAGCAGCCTTCCAATTCTTAGCATGATTAGCCTTCTCGGTTTGCTTAGCGCCCACTTCTACTTCGCCCTCGAGCCATAGTATTAGATTCTTGAATAAGTCGTAAATGATTTCCTTAGCCATGTCTAAGTGGTCACCAGTGACCACCCACTTCTCATCCATCATGGCTATGTGAGTAGCAAGAATAACAGAATAGTTCTCCATGGCAGGAACGAATGATGATACCACATTCGCTATGGCGAAGTTTAAGTCATCTAGTAATGAATACAAATCCTCAACCAAATCGTAGGTGGCTGCGTAGAAAGAATCATCAGCAGTAAACACTTCATGCATTACTGACTGAACTAAATCTTCTTGCTCCTCACGAGTCATACCATCCCACTCAGTGAACTTAACCTCAGTTAAGTCTAGTATGCGGTCACGCAACCGCTTTTGTAGTCCTTCAAAATATTCAATGATTTCTTCGTATGACAACTTCTGTTTGGGAGTCTTAGTGAATGCTCTTTCCATACGCTTCATACTTACACCCATACGCCTATCCATATCCCAGTCAGACCAGTAAAGAAGAACTCGCTGAAAGATACCCTTTGTTAAGACATACTCTTTGACACCCGCAGGTGGATAGGTAGTAATCCATAGTGAGACAAGTGATTCAGTTTCGATACGGCGACCACTCAAGTGTTTCACGAGTATGTTTGAGTTACTACCGATGGGGTTACAAGCCGACTGTAGATACAGAACAGTCTCTTGCGAGTGTTTACCCGGGTTGAGAATGATACTACCTTCATCGAAGTTCAATGCTTTTTGACCGGCTAACATACCTTTTGTTTGAACGGCTACCTCTTCCTTCTTACCGTTCTCATCAACGATGACCTCTTTGGTAACACCTCCAATAAGACCTGCATCCGAACCCGAGGTATACATGTCCTGTTCTAACCCACAGTCTTTCAACACATCTCCTATGAATTCCCACGCTACAGATTTACCAGTCCTTGAAGGTTGAATCCAAAATACATGCACACGAGGGTCAAGATGACTAGCATCCCATGGGATACGAATGAAAGGCGCTGCTATTTGCCCTTGGATGTAGAAGAAAGATAACATAGCGGGTATCTCATTGTCTATACTTGTTCTACTGAATCTATCTACATAACCCTCGAAGAAGGGATATTTCTTTACCGCAAGGTAGTCTGTAACTTCTCTCATAACTCTACCTCTTCTACTACTTTATATACTAATCCTAAACTTTCGGTGTTTGATGCTGCTTTATAAACCCCGTCTACGCCTAACATTTCTTTCGATGTGAACGGGTGATTCACTTGTCAAAGTCTCTACAATCAGTTGTCTTTTCTTATCACCTAAGCCTTTTACTTGTTTGAGAGATTCAGGAAAACACATCTCTTCTAGGCTACCACATTTAGTAAGTAACCTTTCTGCTAATTCAGCACCTACACCCGGTATAGTGAGTAGCATATCTACTCTTACATCGTTAGTAGACACTCTCCTAATAGCATGAGCACCATGCTTACTAGCGGGCTTGTGTAACTTGTTGTGTAGTTTTGTGATGAACATGGCAGCCTCACTGATGTTAGCAGTGAAGAAAACTTGACACTCGAAGTCAGCCATGATTCTAGCGATAGTGCCAGTCAATTCATTTTGCACTCTACTGTGTGTTAGATATCTACCTTGCTTCTTAGCGAATGCAACATACTTAGCGATAGAACCATGTATGACTAAAAAGAATCTTTCATAGTTAGCATCCATATTGTCGAGTTGTCTCCACAAATGACCACTATGACTTGACTGAAACAAATCAGTAACACTCTTCGCTTCTACACAAGCAGCGCCTAATAGATAATCACCTACCACTAAAGGTTGTCTCACTACATTAAGTCCTTCCTTCTTAGCCCTTCGTTCTATAGATTCGCAAAGAGCACCACGCTCATTAGAGTCAATGATTAAATCAGGCTTTGCCATTTTTTTCACCCTGACTTTTATGATTATTACAATACCCATTCATCGCTATCGCTTTACATCTCTTACCTGTGCTTTTAGAAATACCTTGGCAAAATACATGCTCAGGTAAGTTATCTCTATCGCATAAACAACTCAAACATATTTTATTTGTTGATTTACTTCTACAACCTAAACCTTTACCACAAATAACACATTTATGAGCATGTATTGTGTGTTTCATTTAATCACCTATACTACCGTCAAAATAACGGCACTTACCAAGACATAACCCATCGTATTCAAGTGTAGCGCATGACGCTGCTGAGTATCCGTTATTACCAGCCCCACCGTAAACTATGTTTTCTACTTGTTCACGAGTGATTCTAGGGTTGTAGTCCACCCACCCTTGCTCTTCTATGATACGAATAATTCTCTCCACATGACCTGCTTTTATCTCATTAGCAATAGCATCAGGAGGGAAGAACCAACGAAACCTAGCCGCTAAAAATGAGGCTAAATGAAATCTTGCTTTGTGTGTAGGGTTACCTTCACCCAGCGCTGATTGAGCCAAGCATGGTAATACTATAATATCTCCAAGTGTAATGTCAGGTAAACCATCAACCTTCTCTACATGTTTCCTGAAAGGACTCTTACGCCGAGCCACAGTGATTTGTATGTCTGTCTGACCATGCTCTATGTATCCACTGATAGGCTCTTGTGCTTTTTCCATCAGTCCGTCATGAGTCAAGTTTAGTATTGAGTCACTATCTAATGGTATGCTCCAACAACCTCTCTTGCTATTGTAAGAGTTAGGAATGCGAATCATACCTGATGTATCGAATGCTACAGTAGGGTCGTTACAGGATAGGTTCAGTTTCTTGTGCCATGATGATATTAGTTTTCTACCACCCTCTTTGACTCTAGCAACACTATATCCATCTGAGGGAGTGTGAATGTTCTTTAACGGAATCCAGAAATGAAAGCCACCACCACTAAACCAAACATAGTGCCTAACATCTTCGTGTAACAAAAAACGATGTAGCCTTTTAACCTGTTCGTGCATGAACGCAAAGTCCACATCAGCACCACGCTGTTTGAAATCTTTACAATCAAAATCCATAACAAAGTGACGGATGATGGGTGTATCGTAATCTACTCTATGGTTTCTAGGTGGCTTGGTTGCTCGATATCCGTATGCTGTGAAGTAAACATTACCACTACCGTTCTTACCTTTCCAGTATCGCTCTAACTCTTCCCAGTTTCTAACACAGTAACGCCCTCCTTGCTTTCCATTGGAGGCTATCTCTAATACCTCACGAGGGAAGTCAAGTGTGATAAAAGACATGTCAATCCCTACTCTCCAAGATATAGACCTGCTGCATTATTTCACTGACAATAGATTTGAATGTGTTTGATATGTTAGGGGAGGTTAACATTGATGGATGGATAGTTATGTAGAAGCACGATAGAGTTTCTTCGTTGCTAGGTTTGTTTGCCATAACAACGCTGATTCTCTTATGTTTACCAACTCTCGCTAGCCGAACATTGAACTCAAGATTAGGCCACTTGACAGAAAGACCCAACCTAATAGTTTCACAAGCAACTTCCAAACCCTCTTTATCCATAACATCACCTCATATCCTCCGGGTCAATTGCTAAGTCTCCCATCCAAGCAGGGCACATTTCCATAAAGTCGCAATACTCACACTTTCTTTCATGGGCTTCAGCAGGAAAGTCATCATTCAGGTGTGCATCTACTACACGCCTGAGTCTGTTCTCCACAGTCTTTGGAGCGTAACGACCACCCGGGCCTTTGACACTTTCATAATCCCACATTGGCCCGTCTCCTCCATTAATACCACCACCGGGAAACTGCCAACCCCAACCAACTACAGGTAGGTATTCTATGTGTGGACTATGTTCTAACATCATACGGTAGAACTGCATTTCAGCACGCATGGAAGAACGCTTACGACCACCCTTTTCTACCCACTTACCAGTCTTTAACTCCATCAAAATGATACCTGTGTGGTCTGCATCAATGAATATACGGTCAATAAAACCCTTCATGTGTATAGGAACTTCACTCCCATCACTAGCAACCACCACCCTAGTAGCATGAACCTCTACCTCATTACCAACGGGTAGCCAGTCTCTTGCATTATGACGCATGTGCATGAGTCTTTCAAATTGCCAGTCACTATATTGATTCATTTGCGCTCTCTCACCATAGATGTAAGGTGTAGGCGGGGTAGGCATAGCCTTTCGTAATTCTTTCTTCGCCAACTCGGTATTACCATCAGCGATAAAACTCTCAACTTCAGGTATTATCTCAGGCGCTTGTTTCCAAAACCACTCAACGGCATCGTGAACATTACTACCACGAACATGATAATCTCTTTCTTCACCACGCAAGCCCAGTATGTTTTGAAAGTAATACTGCTTAGGACAGAAATCAAATGTGCCTACTGATGACTTAGTAATACGAAGAATCTTGTCATTCATGTCAGGCGACCAGTTGTAGCAAGACTTATCGTAAGACTCTAACAACTCAGGATACTGATACTCAGTATCATTCTTTTGATTCGGATTGAACCTCATTCTTCTTACCTCCAAACTTGTTTGATTTTATCTTCACAACAGGGGCTTCTTGAGGTTCATCTTCCATAGTTAAACGGAGTAGTATAAAGTATCCAATCAAATCTTCTATGACATCTTTATCAGTTTCGATACTGTCATTTCCACGCATCAGTCTACTTAGTTTGTCATCTATTCGCACTCTTAAACCAGCATCAGGCCCGAGGTGACTAAAGAATCGTATAGGGTCGAATGCACTATCTCCATACTGTTTGTTCTTCTCACCTAGTAAGTTTAGAACTCTAGCAGCAATCTTAGCACACTTTAATTTAAACGATTCCTCGGTCATTCTTCCTCACCTTTATCTGCTTTGTTACCTTTTATACTAACTTTCTCTACAGTCATACCCCACTCAGTGAGTTTAGTCTGTCTAGTTCCATCAATATATAAGCCCCATTCATTCAATGTTGTTTGTCTTGTTTTATCTTTCATAATTTATTCCTCCTTAGATGTATGACTTAGGCACAATGCTACCGGAAGCAACATCTAAATCCCAGTCAAGACTCTCATATATTCGCATCAGTTTAGACTTCACCATCACGCTCAAAACCTTATCCCAGTCTATCGCATAGTTATCTAACTCTTCTTTGTTGCGGAATGCAACGAAGTCTACTTTCTTACGCTCACCTTTGTATGTATAGTAATCAGGAACATCATCATAGAACCCTTTGACATACAGCCACGATACACTGTCACCCTTACCCCACTTGTCATCAGGTAACTCGGCAACATGCTCATTGTAATATAAAGCAGCCTTGGCTACCGCAGGTAGTGACTTGTAATCTTTGAAGTCCATTGTTAATCTAGTAGAACAGGCTACATCTTCAATCGGTATATTCCCGTCTATGACATCCAAACTAACTCTTCTAAGCACATCAGTGACACTTGTTTCATCTTTACCCTCGCCTATCATCTGCATGGCTGTTCTTTGTATCTGCTTGGTCAAGCGAGAAGAACTAGATGCTTTAATTTCATATCCGGCAATCTTCATTTCACCCTTACTTTTTTCAGGCCACACCTTGATACCAAAGTATCGGTTCTTAACAGGCGCAGTAATCCAGTAGTCAAAATATGCTTCAAGTTCAACTTCCATAGTATTGAGTTGTAGATTCTCTTGTGCTGTCTTAGTCAAGTGGTCTGCTAACGATGCTGCTTTATTAAAGGGCACTTGGATGAACGCCGAATCTGTGTGACCATAGAGTGACTTGTAGCCCTGAGCCTCACTTTCCTGTAGTAAGTGGTGAATTGCCTCACGCCCTCGATGTGTAATAGCAGCAGCGATATCATTGTCAATCCACATACCTTGTAGGGCTTTCATTCCAGTCATACCGTATAGAGCATTGACTAGAACCTTAGCAGCAGTCTGCATCATGTCGTATCCTAGTTTCTCATCAGGGTCAGTAGACTCACGCATGAGTTTCTTATACTCAGCACGCAGTGCTAACATCTCTTCTACTACAGAAGGTAACAGCCCCTTTTCTTTTTGACACCAGTGAGAGCCATCACCAAGTGTTTTGATGCCCTCTCCGGGTGCATCACGCTTGGTTTCATAGGATAGATTATCACTGATTATAATGTTAGGATACAGTGAAGCGTAGTCCACAATGGCTACACCTTCGTGACGACCCGGTATAGGGTCAGGAATGTGAGCAGCAGTGAGTTTTTCACGGCTGACATTTACCGCACTCTTCGCTTTCTTGTCGGTTCTCCTACCGATAAGCCCTCTAAAGTAACGAGTAACTTTGTGTAGGCTCGCCCACGATACACCACACAATTGTTGAGTTGCTATGAAGAAATCAAGAGCGTTTAGTTTCTTATCTATGTCACGCAGTAAT
>Ga0160422_10002326_pt1 | contig 11889 bp, 10 predicted proteins | sample Fk160mmetaG_FD_108192 | JGI IMG/M metagenome (GOLD analysis project Ga0160422, IMG submission 108192) | Marine microbial communities from the Central Pacific Ocean - Fk160115 60m metaG | ecosystem: Environmental > Aquatic > Marine > Oceanic > Photic zone | place: The Central Pacific Ocean...
AAATTTAGCAATCAAATTATCAGAAAAAGAAAATCATACTTTTGATTCTGTTGATCATACCCATAATGAGTCTGGGCCTATAATAAAAGATACTTTGGGTTGGATTTCTTGCTCAAAAAAAGAAACAATATCTGCTGGGGATCATTTGATTATACTCGGTATAGTTGATGATTTTGAAATATTTAAAAACAATAAAAAACCTTTAGTTTTTTGGTCAGGTGACTATCAAAATTTATAATTTAGCTAATTAATTTACAAATGATTAAATTTGTTTATTATTAAAAGTTATAAAATTTCTAAATCTGGGGGAGTTTAATGTTTAAGTTTTCAAAATTTATTTTTATTTTACCAATTCTTTTCTTTACTAATACTTTTGCTTATTCTGATGAAAATGTTCAAAATTCTGGTTCAAATGTTCAAAACTTTTCTAATGAACTCGATGAAATAGTAGTTACCGCAAGGAAGCGTGAAGAAAATATTCAAGATACAGCTCTTTCGGTAAGTGCTTTATCTGCAAGGGATATTGATAATAGAGTTCCAAATGACATTAGAGATTTAGCTGCAGACTCACCAAACTTGATTATTGACGACTTACAGCAAGGTCCTGGCAGTCCTACAGCGATTTTTATTAGAGGTATTGGTGTATCTGATGTCGAGAAAAACTTTGATCCTACAACTGGTGTTGTTTTAGATGGAGTATTTATTGGTGCAAACTCCGGAGCAATGTTAAAAACAATTGATCTAGAAAGTGTTGAAATTCTTAGGGGTCCTCAGGGAACTTTATTTGGAAGAAATACTGTTGCAGGTGTGATAAATTTAACTAGGACAAAACCTACTGGAGAAGCTGGTGGAAAAATTCGGGTTGGCTTTGGTGATTATGATACTAGCGTAGTTGACGGTATTTTAAATTTTGGTACCCCTGATCTTGCATTTAAAATATCAGGAACTCATAGAGAACAAAGAGAGGGTTTTTTAACTAACTTGGTAAACGGAGAAGATTTAGGTAGAGAGGAATATACTCAAATTACACTTAATTCACTTTTCAAGTTATCAGAAAATCTTGAAGTTGAAATAACTCTTACAGACGAAAAACAAGACCAAGATGCCCATACATCTCTTAACCTCGGAGGGGCTACTACTTGGTGGTGTGCAGTTTATGGCCAGTGTTCACCAGGTATAGGTATTCCACAAAGTGGAGATCGTTATAAAGTTTATAATAATGAGCCCAATGCTAGAAATGCTACTTTTGAAAGTTTCACTGGTATTTTTGAAATTAGATGGGATTTATCTGAAAATTATAGGTTAGATTATATTTTAGGAAGAAAGACTACAGATGAGGAAGTTGATCAAGATTGGGATGGAACCCCTCTAACACTATATCATACAACTCGTGACGCCGAATATGAACAATTAAGTCATGAATTAAGGCTTACAAGTGAACTTGATGGTCCATTTAACTATGTAGTAGGTTTGTATAAATGGGATTCTGAATATACAATACCAATGGAAAGTCGTATTGGTTTCTTTGACCTATTTGGTGCAGTTCCCACACAAGATCCATTAATTGTTGTTCCCTTATATAATTATACACATCAAGAAACAGACTCAATGGCTATATTTTTTGAGGGAGATTATGATATTAATGATCAATTCACCCTTACTGTTGGTGGAAGATATATTGATGAAGAAAAAAGTTCAAATGCCTGTCAAGGGCCAGGACCTTATCCAGATTGTAGTCAAATAAATACTTTTGCTGAGAAAACTTTTACAAAATTTACTCCAAAGGTTGCACTTAGTTATCAATCAAATGAAAATATGCTTTATTACATTAGTTATTCTCAAGGTTATAGGAGTGGCGGATTTAACGGTAGATGGGGTAATGAATTTAGCGCCGTTAGACCATACAGACCAGAGACAGTTACAAATATTGAATTAGGCTTAAAATCTCAACTTCTGGACAATAGATTAAGATTTAATATGGCTATTTTTGATATGGACTATGAAGATAAACAGTTAGATGTTGATATCCCTGATACCTTGGCAGCGATTGGAAGAGCAACTGTCACAGATAATGTTGCTGAAGCGACCTTTAGAGGTGTTGAGTTAGAACTTTATGCAATAATTAATCAAAACTTTTCTATTGATTTAAATATGGGCTATCTTGATGCTAGTTATGATGAATTCTTTGCAGATTTTACAGGTAGTGGAACTGAATCTGACTTTACATATTTAGAACCTTTGAGAGCTCCAGAGCTTACTTGGACCTTAGGATTAACTTATGAATGGCAAGCTGGCCAAGGTATTGCTTATGTTAGAGCCTCCGCTCACTTTATTGGAGAGCATCATACCTCTCAATTGAATTCTCAAACTGTGTTTAATAATGACCAAACATTAGTAGATCTTTCAATGAATTATGAACTTGATAATACAACATTTGCTTTCTTTGCTAAAAATATTACTGAAGAAGACGGTTTTACTGTTGGTTATGATGTTTTTGCCGGCGCTGCATGGACTTATGGTATGGCAAGAAAACCGAGAGTTTGGGGCTTTAATATTACTCAATCTTTTTAATTTTATTAAGGGTTAAATTAAATATGGCTTTTGAAGCAAGGGCAAAAAGAATAGTCCAAGTTCCCAAATCATATTTTTGGGAAAGGCTGAGAGCTTTTGATTCAATTAATACACTTCTTCCAGATAATATTCTTAATGTTAAGTTGCCTGATGATTTTTCAAACAGTATTGGTGATGTAAGATATGTTTATTTAGGCGATCCTTACCCAGGTGAGGTAATAGAGAGACTTGATAGCTTTTATGAAGAAAAGTATTTAACTTATTCAATTATAGATAAGTCATGTCTTCCTATGGTTAATTATGTTGCTTGTGTATCGTTAAAGGAAGTTTCAGAAACAGAAACAGAAGTTGATTGGTGCAGTCATTTTAAACCAGTTGATGCTTCAGAGGAAGAGGTTAGTGAACTACTAAGTAATTTATATTATTTAATTTTTGATAATATTGAAAAGCAATATATTGAAACGAAAAATTAGACTTTTTAACTAAAAGTTAATTCTGGAAAGCCTTTATCAACAGACTCTCTTAACCTGTCATAATAAACCCCAGCTCCACCAAAATAAATTAAAACTCTTGAATTTTTGTTTTCAATGTTAGCACCCATCATCCAAGAATAAACCTTATCACCAACGTCCATTAAGGTTTGTTTGTGAATTTCGGAAACATGAGCAGACCATTCATTCTCTGCTTCCTCAAGTGGATGGCATAGCTGATGACCTTCCTCTTCCATTTTTTTTATACAATCATAAATCCAAAGTGCATTTTGCTCGATTGATGTTGGTAAATTAGCAAAAGGAGCTTGAGGGCCAGTAATTGTAAATAAATTTGGAAAATCTGAAATGCATACTCCCATAATTGATTTAGACTCTCTCTCCCATTTATCTTTAATGGTTGAACCACTGCTTCCTATTATATCAAATGCCTCTAAAGCCCCTGTATAAGCCTGGAAACCTGTAGCAAAAATTAATATATCAAAAGAGTAATCATTTTTAGTTGTTTTAACGCCTTTCTCATAAATTTCTGATATTGGTTCATTATTCTTTATATCTACAAGATGAACATTGTCTCTATTAAAGGCCTCATAAAATCCATGATCAAGCGGTGGTCTTTTTGCAAACAAAGGATAATTTTTTGGGGTTAGAAGGTCAGCAGTAATAGGATCTTTGACTTTTTCTTTCATTTTTTTAATAACAAAATCAGCTGCCATTTTATTTGCATCTGGATCCGCTAACAAGTCGTCAAATGTTTCAAAAACCCAACGAAAACTTCCATTCCAATTTTCTTCAAAGATTTTTTCACGCTCATCAGCTGGTGTATCAACAGCATTACGACCCACTGGACTATCGAAAGCCATGCCAAAAACATGATTTCTGCATTTATTAATGATTTCATCATAATTTTCCTTAATTTCTTTTTCCCACTCTGGAGTCATTGGCTTCTGCATTGCAGGTAAAACAAAATTAGGAGTTCGTTGAAATACTGTAACACTTTTGGCAGTCTTTGCCATTATAGGAAGCATTTGAACGGTGGATGCACCACACCCAATTATTCCTACTTTTTTTCCTTTGTAATCAAGTCCTTCTTGTGGCCATCTTGAGGAGTGAAAAGAAGGCCCTTCGAATTTATCTTTACCTTTTATATTTGGAATTACTGGTTGAGAAATCATTCCCATTGCACTTATAAAGTATTTGCATTTAAATTTTTCACCATTATTTGTGGTTACGCTCCAAATTTTTTCATCATTATTAAATTTAGCGTTTACAATCTCAGTATTAAGTTGGATATCAGGCCACATATTGCATTTATCAGCTACAAAGTGAAGGTAGCGATTGGTTTCTTCCCAGCCAGGGTATCTTTCTGACCAAGTCCACTCTTGCATAATTTCTTTTGAAAAAGATAAGCAATAATAGTAACCCTCACTATCAGTTGCCGCACCTGGATATTTATTCCAGTTCCATGTTCCTCCTATTCCTGAGGCTTTATCAAAAACCTTCAACGAAAGACCTAATTTTTTTAGATGATGAATTAATGCTAACCCTGCAAAACCAGCCCCAACAATAATAGCATCATAGTCAACTTTTTTATTCAATTTTTCTTCCTTAAAATTATTATAATTTTATGAATTTAATATTATATTTTTTAAATAATAAATAACATATCATGAGTATTAAAACTTGCAATATTGAAAAATGGAGACTTGTAATTATGATTATCTCATCAGCAACACATCAAAGAATTGTAAAAGTTCCCAAATCTTATTTATGGAAAAGAATGTCAGATTTTAAAAATATTGGTACTCTTTTGCCTCCCCCAATTATAGATGCGGTAAAATGCGAGAGCAATGAAATAGGAGCGTTGCGATACCTAACACTTGGAGAAAAGCAAAAATATCCTGGAGAAATTATCGAGAGACTTGAAGCAAGGTATAATCAAAGTTTTTTTGTATATTCTATAATGGATAAATCATGTCTTCCAGTAAGAAACTATATTGCTAAAATTACACTGAAAGAAATTTCTGAAAAACAGACTGAAGCATTAATTTCCAGTAACTGGGTTGATAAAAGTTCTTCTCCCGAGGAAATGAAAAAAATGTTTGAAGGTCTTTATGAGTTAATGTTCTTAAATTCTGAAACACAATATATTGAGATAAACAATAATGAAAATTGATCAAAATGAATTTAAAAAAATTATTGAATTTCTGTCTTCAGAAAAATTTTATATAGATAATGATTTTATTCCTAAACCAATTGGTGATGGACAATCAAATCCTACTTTTTTGATAAGAGATGAAAGAAAAAATTTTAAGGTATTAAGAACTCAACCCATTGGTGATTTAGTTAGGGGTGCTCATAGAGTTGACCGTGAATTTTCTGTTCTCAAGGCTTTGTCTAATAAGGGGTTTGAATGTCCAAAGCCCTATGCCCTATGCAATGATCCTAAATTAATTGGAAGAATGTTTTATGTTATGGACTTTGAGGAGGGCATTATTAATTTTGATCCTTTTTTACCAAACGAGAACTTTGAAGATAAACAAAAAATATACAAATCTCTGGCTGAGGTTTTAGGAAGACTTCATAGCTATGATATTAATGAAATGGGTCTCTCATTTAAAAAAAATCAAGGATTTATGAAAAGAAATTTATCTCTTTGGTATGATCAGATATTCCATGATGAGGCTAAAAAAGATAAAGAAATTGAAAAAGTGTATAAGGATATTTTAAATAAATTACCCTCAGATAGTTCCTTATCACTTCTTCATGGAGATTTTAAATTAGATAATACGGTTATCAGTGATGACAAGAAATGTAAGGCTGTACTTGATTGGGAACTATCTTCTTTTGGGGAACCTCTAGTTGATATAAGCTTTCAAATTATTAATTGGTTGATACCCGCTGGTGTTCTGTATGGGATAGGGGGAGAATGGAAAAAAAATGGACTACCATCAGCAAGTGATTTTTTATCTTGGTATGAATATTCTTACAAAAAAGAAGTAGATATAAATTCATTGAGAAATGCATGTATATTTTCATTAATAAAACTTTTTTGTATTATTAAGGGTATAGAAAATAGATTTCACCAAGGAAATGCTATTTCAAAAGATGCTGAAGAAAAAATTCTATCTGCTCCAGCAATAAAAGAAGTTTTGATGAATTCATTTGAGACTAATCCAAACGATATAATTATTTCTTAGATTTAATACTTTTAAGCATTAGTTTTTTATGATTTTATTACATTGTAAGAAAGGGAGAAATAAATGACTAAATATAGATTTTCTGATGGAGCTGCTTTAGTTTTTGGGGGTTCGGGCGGGCTTGGTACAGGAATTGTAAATTTACTTGCCGAAAGCGGAAGTGATGTTGCATTTACATATTTTAAAAATCAAGAAAGCGCTGAAAATAATTTAACTAGTATACAAAAATTAGGAAGGGACGGATTAATTGGAAGTGTCGACCTTTTAGATTTACAAGCCGTTGAAAAATTCTCTAATGATGCAAAAAATAAGTTTGGAAAAATTCATTCAGTCATTTTTGCAACTGGACCTTTTTTACATATTATGCCAGTTTTAGAGGCAAAACCAGAGGATGTTTACTATACATTGGACGCAGATATTAAGGGTTTTTATCATGTTCTTAAAGCAGTAGTTCCAATTTTAAAGGAAAGTGGAGGTGGATCCATTACAGCATTAACAACAGCAGCAATTCATAGATATATAAGCACAGATGGACTATCCTCTATACCTAAGTCAGGTGTACAACATTTATGCACTGCAATCGCAAGAGAAGAGGGTCATCATGGTATAAGGGCAAATTGTGTAGCTGTTGGATTAATAGCTGTTGGACTTTCACAGGAAATTGACTCCCCTCCTGGCGGTATTTTAGATCAATGGATGAATCAAGTTCCTCTTGGTAGAGCTGGTGCCCCTGAAGAATTATTTGATACAGTAGTATTTTTAGCATCTGAAAATGCAGGTTATATTAGTGGTCAATCGTTACCTGTTGATGGAGGTTATTCAGCATAACAAGAATAAAATGAATTTTGAAAATAAAAATATAATTGTTATTGGTGGAAGTAGCGGAATAGGTAGAGGTATCGCCTCTTCTTATATTGATAAAGGTGCAAATGTTTGTATTACTGGTACTAGAGATAAGATAGATGATTATGATGAAGAAACATCAGAAAATATCAAAAAATGTGTGTATCAAAAATTAGATTTATCTAATCATGATAATTTACAAAAATTCTCTTTTCCTTTCGATGATATTAATACCCTAGTATGTTCTCAAGGTATTGTTGCCTATGATCAAAAGGAATTTGAAATGGATACTTTTAAAAAAGTTATTGATTTAAACTTAAATTCGGTGATGGCATCATGCACTTTTTTTAAACAAAATATTTCAAAAAATAATGGCTCGATTGTTATTATCGGTTCTGGTGCAAGTTTTCATGCTGTAAAGGGAAATCCGGCATATTCTGCATCGAAAGGTGGGCTATTAACTCTCATTAAAACTCTTGCAGAAGCATGGGCAAGAGATGGAATTAGAGTAAATGGTATTGCTCCTGGTTATGTAGCAACAAAACTAACAGAAGTTACTTTTAAAAATGAAAAAAGGTATGAAAATTCTTTAAAAAGTATACCTTTGAGAAGATGGGGTTACCCTCATGATATGGGAGAGGTTTGTTGTTTTTTAAGTAGTGAAGGGGCTTCTTATGTAACAGGTCAAATGTTAAGCGTAGATGGGGGAATGAGCCTTTCTTAGGTTTCAAAGGGCTTAGAGGAGAAAAAAATGAGCATAATTTTTGGTTTAATATTTGGTTGGATCTGCGCATTTATTCTTGTTTCAACTGCAATTATAGTAATATTTATTTTCCTTAAGACTGAAAGCAAAATCATCAATAAGGATGAAATTAGCTCCAAAGAAAATAAAATAGTTATAAAACATATGAATTCAACAGTAGAGAAATTTTATTCCATAGAAGATGAAAGATTGGGAATGAAACATTTTAGATATGTAATGGATGATTATTTTGCTGCTGATGAAAGTATAAAATGTTGTGGAAAAGTTACCTCCACAAGCGCAAATGGAGTATATGCTTTATGGGTAACAACAGAAAACTCTGATCCAAATAAACGTATATTATACTTGCATGGTGGAGGATATGTTATTGGCTCTATTAGAGGATATCTTCCTTTAGCCAGCCATTTGTCTAAAGCTACAGGGGCTTCAGTTCTGCTTATTGATTATAGACTATCGCCAGAGAATACTTTTCCAGCTGCACTTGAGGATGCAAAGATTGCCTATAAATGGATGCTTAAAAATGGACCAAATGGAGAGAAAGATTTTGAAAAAATATTTATTTCTGGTGACTCTGCTGGAGGTGGTCTAAGTATTGCGACTGGTCTTGCAATTAAAGATGAAAATGAGGTGCTTCCAAATGCTATAATGCCCATTTCTCCATGGGTTGAAATGAATCCATTGTCAAAATCCTATGAAGATAATAAAGATCTTGACCCGTTTGTTTCAAAAGCGGGAATTGAATGGTTTGCAAGTGTCTATACCCCCAATGAAAATGACAGAAATAATCCATATGCCTCTCCTCTGTATGGTAATTTTAGTAATTTTCCACCAATGCTTATTCAAGTAGGCACACGCGAGGTTCTATTGGATGACTCAAAAAAAATAGCTGAAAAAGCTAAATCAGATGGTTGTGATGTTGAGCTTGAAATATGGAATGATATGATACATATTTTTCAGGGTTTTGCTCCATTTCTTCCAGAGGCTAATAGAGCTTTAAAAAAAATAGGATCATTTATGTCAGATAAATAAATGATTAATTTATCAAAAAAAGATTAGATAAATGAATAACGTATATACATACAGTCCTATGGATAGAGTCATTTGGGATGCTTCATCACCAGAGGAAATTCAAAATGAAATAAAAAGACTTAATGTAAAAAAAGTTTTTATTGTTTCATCATCAACATTATCAAAAAAGACCAGTGAAATTGACATGATAAAACAAACTTTAGGTAAAAAATTTGTAGGTCTTTTTGATAATTGTATTGCACACTCTCCATTAGAAAATGTAATTGAATGCGCAAAAGAGGTTCAAAAAAGTTCTCCCGATATAATTATTACTATCGGGGGAGGAACACCCATAGACACAGTTAAAGTTGTACAATTATGTTATTCTCTCGGGATAACTTCAACAGATGATTTAAAAAAAATATCTAATAAACATCAAAAAATTAAATCTAAGATAAGACAAATTGCTGTTCCAACAACCTTATCTGGAGGAGAGTATTCTATTATTGGTGGTGCTATGGATACAAAAATTCAACTTAAAGAGAGATATACTGGTGATGATCTTTGTCCTCAAGTAGTAATACTTGATCCAACAATAACCCTTCACACACCTGATTGGTTATGGTTATCAACTGCTATTAGATCAGTCGACCATGCTGTTGAAGGTCTTTGCTCAAATTCTACAAACCCTTTAATGCCTCCAATGGCTTTAAATTCTCTTCAGTTATTTGGAAATTCGTTAAGGAATACTCATAAAAATAGAGATGATATTGTTTCCAGATCTCTCTCACAAAAAGCAGTATGGATGATTGCAAAAAATTTAGGAAATACTCCTATGGGAGCTAGCCATGGTATTGGATATTTATTAGGTTCAATAGGCTCTGTTCCCCACGGGTATACATCATGTGTAATGTTACCTGCTGTTCTTAAATGGAATGAAAGTTATAATCAAGATAAACAGAAATGGATAGCAAATGCTCTTGGTAGACCAAAGCTCTCAGCATCTGAGGCTGTAGGTGAGTTGATTTCGGATCTTGGTTTGCCAACAACACTTGGCGAAGTTGGTATCAAGGAGAGCCAGTGGGAGAAAATTGCAGAGTACGGGCTTAAGCATCCAACAGTTCAATCTAATCCAAAACCTATTAATAAAAAGGATGATATTATTCAAATACTTAAATTAGCAAGTTAATGATTTGATAAGATTAAAATTCTTTAGTATTGTTTTGAAGGAGATTTTTGTGGCTGGTTTTTTATTATCAATGTTTGGTGTTTTAGTTGCGATAGGTATCCTTTTCGCAGTAGTAAAAGTTCTAGATAAGTTGGATGGAAAATGAAGCGATTGTCAAAGCTTTCTCGATCTGTAAAAGGAAAAATCGTTTTAATAACAGGTGCTGCAAGTGGAATGGGAAGAGCGACAGCTGATCTTTTTTCTGATGAAGGGGCAGTTGTTGTGGTTACTGATCTAGAAAAAGAGTCAGTTAATAGTGTTGTCAGTAAAATTAAAGATAATGGTAATCAAGCTGTAGGATTTATTTTAGATGTTTCAAAAAAATCAAATATTCAATCTGTAGTAAAAAGCGTTATTGAAAAATTTGGTGTGATTGATATTTTAATTAATAATGCAGGAATTGCTCTCCCGACTGAAATTAATAATAGTGAATTTGAGTCATTTTGGGATAGAACTCATAATGTTTTATTAAAGGGTCAGGCAATTTTAATTAAAGAGTGTTTACCTTTCATAGAAAAATCAGATACTCCGCGAATTGTGAATATATCCTCAACTGAAGGACTTGGAGCATCACCAATGCATTCACCATATACGTCTGCAAAACACGGTGTAATTGGTTTAACACGTTCATTAGCAGTCGAGCTGGGTAAAAAAGGTATAACTGTTAATTGCATTTGTCCTGGTCCAATAAATACATCAATGACGAAAAAAATACCTGAAAAAGATAAAGAGATTTATTCAAAAAGAAGAGTTCCTCTAAGAAGGTATGGAGATGCTGAGGAGGTGGCTCATGCAACCTTAAATTTTTGCCTTCCTTCCTCTTCTTTTATTACTGGTGCAGTTTTAGCAGTTGATGGAGGCTTAACAATTAAAAGAGCTTAGTAATTATATCGACTTAAATTTGATTTATTTTGTCTTTTTTTGTAAAAAGTATTAAGAATGTTTTTGGAATGTGAATATTATGAGTAAAGAAAAACTATTAGAAATTGCAAGATTTAACAAAAAACATGCCGAGTCGGGAACAATGGAGTTGGCCGATGAAATTGTTAAAATTCCAGCTGAAAATTATTATGATGAAAAAAGATGGAAAAAAGAGGTTGATTTAATTTTTAAAAGACTTCCACTTGTTCTTGGAGTTTCAAAAGATATACCTAATCCTGGCGATTATAAGGCCATGGAAGTAGTTGGTGTCCCAGTTCTAATTACAAGAGGCAGAAATGGTGAAGCAAACGCTTTTTTAAATGCATGTATTCATAGAGGAGCAGCTTTAGTAGAGGTTGGAAAAGGAAATAATAAAAGGTTTGTTTGCCCTTATCATGGATGGACTTATACAGATGATGGTTCATTAATGGGTGTAGCTTCAGCTCACGAATTTGGAGAGATTGATAAGAAGTGTCATAATCTTGTTAAATTACCAATTCTAGAAAAAGCAGGAATTATATGGGTAACCTTAGATCCAAAATCAAATTTGGATATTCTTAATTTTTTATCTGGTTATGATGGCATGCTTGACTTATTTGGTCTTGAAAACTGGCATATCTTTGACACCAGAGTTCTGAAAGGACCAAATTGGAAAGTTGCATATGATGGTTATTTGGATTTATACCATTTGCCAGTTCTTCATAAAGATACTTTTGGACCAAACATGTCAAATCAGGCGAACTATTTTGAATGGGGTCCTCATCAGAGAGTAATTTCACCCTATAGACCTCAAGACCATAATGATTTATCTGAAAATGGAAAAAGCTTTATGGATTTACCCGTCGAGAAGTGGCCAATGGATATGTT
>Ga0160422_10002327_pt1 | contig 11888 bp, 15 predicted proteins | sample Fk160mmetaG_FD_108192 | JGI IMG/M metagenome (GOLD analysis project Ga0160422, IMG submission 108192) | Marine microbial communities from the Central Pacific Ocean - Fk160115 60m metaG | ecosystem: Environmental > Aquatic > Marine > Oceanic > Photic zone | place: The Central Pacific Ocean...
TCCACATTCAACTAATATAGATAATCAAATAGATGAAGATTTTCTTGAAAAAAAATCTAAAAATTCAAATGTAATTGGAATAGGGGAGACGGGTCTTGATTTTTACTATGAAAATTCAAAAAAGGAAGATCAGATTAAAAGTTTTAAAAAACATATAAATGTCTCTAGAAATACACAACTTCCAATCATTATTCATACTCGTGATGCTGACGATGAAACATGCTCTATTTTGGAAGAAGAGACTAAAAAAGGTAAATTTCCAGGAATTATTCATTGTTTTACTGCGGGTGAAGATTTGGCAAGGCGTGTTATCGATTTAGACTTTTATATATCTTTATCAGGGATAGTAACATTCAAAAATGCCGAAAAATTAAGAGAAACTATCAAAAATATACCATTAGAAAGGCTAATAGTTGAAACTGACTCTCCATATTTATCACCTGAGCCAATGAGAGGAAAAAGAAACGAACCTTCGCATGTGGTTCATACAGCAAAATATTTAGCAAACTTTTATAATGTAGATGAAGATGAGTTTTTTGCATTAACGACAAATAATTTCTTTGAAATTTTTAAAAAAGCAAAAAGGCCTCTCTATGAACAGTAAAATTATTGTAACTGTATTAGGTTGCGGTTCATCAGGTGGCGTCCCAAGAATAGATGGTGACTGGGGTAATTGTGATCCAAATGAACCAAAAAATTTAAGGTCTAGGTGTTCATTGTTAGTCCAAAAATTTAATGATTTAGGTGATGTTACTACTGTTCTGATAGATACTTCTCCAGATTTGAGGAGTCAATTATTGAAAACAAATGTAAAACAGATAGATGCAGTTTTATATACCCATGATCATGCTGATCAGTCTGGTGGTATAGATGATCTAAGGATCTTTGCTCTTAGAAAAAGAAAAAGAGTTCAAGTTTATATAGATGATAAGACTGCTTCTAGGCTAATACCCAGGTTTAGTTATTGCTTTAATACATTTGACGATAAAGTTTATCCGGCAATTTTAGAAAAAAATACCATAATTCCATTTGAAGATTTTATAATAAGTGGTCCTGGTGGAGAAATTAAATTTCTTCCATTTCCTCAAAAACATGGAAAAATTGACTCTTTAGGCTTTAAATTCAATAATATTGCTTATTCAAGTGATGTTGTGGACTTTTATCCTGAAAGTTTTAATGTTCTTCAAAATTTAGATTACTGGATTGTTGATGCATTAAGATATGATCCTCATCCAACACATGCTCATTTAGATCTGACATTAGAGTGGATAAATGACCTTAATGTAAAGAGAGGAATACTTACAAACCTTCATATTGACCTTGATTATAATGATTTAAAAAAAACATTACCAAATCATATTGAACCAGCTTTTGATAATTTAACCTTTGAGGTAAATCTATAGATATATTATTTATACATAATATATATTATGCGCATTACAATGATTAAATTTATAACAAAAAGAATACTTATAGCCATACCTACTCTTCTGATTATAGTTGCCTTTAGCTTCTTTATGATGAGAATTGCTCCTGGTGGTCCATTTACCAATGAAAGAGCCTTGCCGCCTGAAATAGAAAATAATATAAAAGCAGCATATAATCTTGATAAGCCAGTTTATGAGCAATTTTATATTTATATTAAAAATCTAACCAAAGGTGATTTTGGCCCCTCTTTTAAATATAAGGATTTTTCTGTTAAAGAGTTGATACTCAACGGACTACCAGTAAGCGTTACTCTAGGTTTATCCTCGATAGTAATTTCATTATTTATAGGATCAATATTAGGTATAATTGCCGCAATTAATAGAAACACCGTTTTTGATTACTCAGTTATGGGCATTTCATTGTTAGGTATATGTGTACCAAGCTTTGTAATGGCACCATTATTATCGTTATTTTTTAGCTTATATTTAGGAATTTTACCAACATCTGGATGGAATAATGGTAATATAATGAATCTTATTTTACCAATAACAGCACTATCATTGCCTCAAATCGCAGTAATTTCAAGAATGATGCGGGCAAGTACTATTGAGGTATTGAATTCAAACTTTATACGTACTGCTAAGTCGAAAGGATTAAATTCATCATATATAATAAGAAGGCACGTTATTAGAGCCTCAATTTTACCTATTATTGAGTATTTAGCTCCAGCTTCGGCCGGTTTGATGACTGGATCAATAATAATTGAACAAATTTTCGGTTTACCTGGAATAGGAAGGTATTTTGTAGTTGGCGCTTTACAGAGAGATTATACTCTAGTAAGTGGAGTTTTAATTTTATATGCCTCATTATTGATATTTTTAATCCTAATTACGGATATTATTAGGGCAATTTTAGATCCAAGGATCAAAATTTAATATTATGAATAAAAATAATGCAAAAATAGTTGAGGATTATGCAAATATTAAGGGAAGATCTCTTTGGGTTGACGCCAGAAGAAGATTATTTCAGAACAAAGCAGCAGTTGTTTCTTTAATTCTGCTTTTTTTTATAGCTTTTTTATCATTTTTTGGTCCTTTTTTTTTAAAATTTAGCTTCAGTGATACAGATTGGAATTCAATTTATTACCCCCCTAGCCTCAATAATGGACATTTTCTTGGAACAGATGGAAATGGTAGGGATTTATTGGTAAGAATTCTATATGGAGGTAGATTAAGTTTAAGTATTGGAGTTTTAGCAACGCTTGTAAGTGTTTTTATTGGTGTTATTTACGGTACTATTGCTGGATTTTTTGGAGGAAAATTAGACATATTTATGATGAGAGTTGTCGAAATTCTTTATGCTATGCCCTATTTAATTTTTGTTATAATTCTCATGGTTGTTTTTGGAAGAAATATTTATTTTCTTTTTATAGCCATAGGTGCTGTTGAATGGTTAACAATGGCAAGAATAGTAAGAGGACAGACCATATCATTAAAAGAAAAAGAATTTATTGAAACAAGTAAGGCCCTTGGTCAATCTAACTTTATGATTATATGGAAACATATAATACCAAATTTGGCTGGCCCTATAATTGTATATATAACCCTTATGGTACCATCTGTGATTATTTTAGAGAGTTTTTTATCATTTCTTGGTTTAGGTGTTCAGGAACCATTAACATCTTGGGGTGTTTTAATTTCAGAAGGTTCTAGGGAAATGGAAACTGCTTGGTGGTTATTAATTTTTCCAGGTTTATTTATGACTATAACATTAGCCTCACTAAATTTTATAGGAGATGGATTAAGAGATGCCATTGACCCAAAAGAATATTAAAAACAATAATTTATTATTGGATATTCATAATCTAAATGTATTTTTCAATACTCCTGAGGGTATATCTCATGTTGTAAAAGATGCTAATTTTAACATAAAAAAGGGAGCATGCCTTGGAGTTGTTGGTGAGTCTGGTTCCGGAAAAACTCAGACTTTTTTTTCTATAACAGGTTTGTTAGCAAATAATGGCTATGCTGAAGGAGAGGCATTTTTTAAAAATACTAATTTAATAACATGTGACAAAGAGAAAAGAAGAGGATTTCTTGGAAAATCAATAGGTTTTATTTTTCAAGATCCAATGACAAGTTTAACGCCTCATTTAAAAATTGGTGATCAATTAGCTGAAATAGCTATTTATCATAAAAAAATTAATAAAAATAAGGCTTTAGAAAGAGCTATTGAGGTAATGGATATTGTAAAATTACCGTCCAACAGAGATATAATTAATTCTTATCCTCATGAATTATCTGGAGGAATGAAACAAAGAATTATGATAGCAATTTCACTAATGTGTGAACCAGATCTGATAATTGCAGATGAACCAACCACTGCACTTGATGTAACCACACAAGCAGAAATATTAAATATATTCAATGATTTAAAGAATAATTTAAATATAGGATTGGTATTAATATCACACAATATAGGAGTTATAGCTGAGACATCAAATGAAGTATTAGTAATGAAAAATGGTCAAATTTTAGAAAATGGAGAAACCCCTGAAGTCTTAACTAAACCGAAAAATGAGTACACTAAACATTTATTATCTTGTATCCCACCATGGATAGGTAATTAAATGGAAAATAAAGATAAAATTCTTCAAGTAGATGACTTGAGCTTACATTTTAAGATTTCAAGAGGTTTATTTAAACCCCCAATACTAATTAGAGCTGTTGAAAATATTAGCTTTTCTCTTTTTAAAGGAGAAACTTTAGGTATTGTTGGGGAATCTGGCTCTGGAAAGTCTAGTTTATGTAGGCTTATTTTGAAATTAATAAATAAAACATCTGGATCTATAAGTTGGTTCAATAAGGACATTAATATCCTTAATTCTGCTGAATTAAAAAAATTTAGAAAATCAGTACAAGTTATTTTTCAAGATCCATACGGTAGTTTAGATCCGCGTATGACAATTGGTAAAATAATTTCCGAACCATTAGACATTTATAGAAAGAATTTAAAAACTAGAGAGAAAGAAGAACTTGTAATAAATGCTATGAAAGACGTTGGTTTATCAAGCGAATTGTTTAATCGTTATCCCCATGAATTATCAGGAGGTCAATGCCAAAGAGTTGGTATAGCAAGATCATTAATCAATAAACCATCTGTTTTAATATGTGATGAGCCAGTATCAGCTTTAGATTTGTCTATTCAAGCACAGATACTGGACTTAATAAAAATACTTAAAGATAAGTATAATTTAACTATTATCTTTGTTAGTCATGATCTTACCATTATTAAGTCAATTTGTGATAGAGTGATTGTACTTAAAGATGGGAATATAGTTGAAAGCAATAGTACAATTAATTTATTCAAAAACCCAGAAAGTAGCTATACAAAAAAATTAATTTCTTCAGTTCCCTCTCCTATTCCATTAAAATAAAAAAATGAAAATTAAAACTGAAATACAGGCAGTAATTTGGAAAATCAATGTTGAGGTTGGCCAGAAAGTTAATATTGATGATGTAGTGGTTATTTTAGAGTCAATGAAAATGGAAATACCTCTCGAGTCCAAATATAATGGATACGTAAAAGAAATTCTAATTAAAGAAGGTGATAGTGTTGATGAAGAACAAGAAATTATTATTCTTGAATAACTATTGAGCTCTTGGCGCTACTGCTAATATAGTATCAGCACCCGATCTCTTCCTACTAATACTAATTATAGCTGTTCTTAAATCTTTTTCATATACTAAGAAAATTTGATTACCCTGTTGTTCCATTATTAAAAACCAGCCTGTATCTGGCATATGTTCTTTAAAATAATTGAACACTGAATTAGCATCCAATCCAGAGTTGAAATAAATTTGACCAAACCAATTTTCATCACTACCAACAACAACAGACTTGGTTAAATCTAAATAAGTTTCTGGTGGAAAAGCAACATCGCTAAATTGATTTAAAACATCTTCTTGTGAGGGTTCACTTGACTCCGAAACCTCAGACACAGATGTAGAACTTCCAGGATTAGTTAATGATGAAATTTCTGCACATGAAGCAAGTGTAAAAATTAACATAAAAACAAAAAAAGTACGAAAAAAAGACATTTAAAATCTCCTTAAAACTATAACATTTACAAAATTACACTTTTATTAACGAGTCGGTCAAATAATGATTAAAAAATACACATCAATGAGGCTAAAATAATTAAAGACCAACTTCCAACTGCTCCTATAGCTCTTGGAATGTTATCCGGACCTAGGCCATCTCCAGCAATAATTCCATACGCATGTGAACCTCTACAAAGAATAAAGCCAATTCCAAAAAGATGTACAAAAAATTCACTACCTCTATATTCCATAAGCATTAAAAGAATGAGCATTAAGGGTGCATGTTCCATTAAATTTCCAAAAGCTCTTGATCTTTTTACTAATATATCGTCATCACCACCAATAGCAGTTTTAGTTTCCATTCTTCTAAATGCAATATTTAAGGCTAATGCAACTGCCATTATACCAAGAATACCAGCATAAAGAGCTGTACCATTAAGATCATCCATAAGATACCCCGCAAAAATTATAATTACTTCTTGATTCGTTTAAAACTACAATATTTAAGATCTTATTTGTTTTTATTAAAATTTAATATATTTTGAACTATGTCTTTAACCCTAAAAATAATTATAGGAATGGTACTTGGGTTTATTACAGGGTCTGTAATAAATTTTTTTTCTCTCAATAATAATTTTTATATCAATACATATTTCATTGAAGGTATTTTTGAAATAATAGGATCTATATTTATATCTTCTCTTAAATTAATGGTTGTGCCGTTAGTTTTTTTTTCATTGTCAACCGGTGTTGCCTCATTTGACAAAGAAAAGAAAATTTCCTTAATAGCCTTCAAAACATTATTATTATATTTGGTAACTACAGCTATTGCTATCTCTCTTGGTCTCTTAATTGCAATATTTGCCTCACCTGGTTCAGGGTTAGACCTTGTAACTTTGTCTCAATTTAATGCACCAGAAGCTCCAAGTTTAAAATCAGTAATTATTGATATTTTTCCAACGAATCCGGTTCAAGCCATGGCTGAGGGTAAAATGCTTCAAATAATTGTTTTTTCAATATTTTTTGGAATTGCACTCAGACTTACAAAAGATATTAATAAAAATCTTTTTGAGATTATGAATAATATAACAAATGTAATAATGAAAATGGTTTTTATCTTAATTAATTTTGCGCCAATTGGTGTTTTTTGCTTATTAGGATCACTTTTTGCTGTTCAAGGTTTTGATGTTTTAGGAAATTTAGCTGAGTATTTCTTTTTAGTTATATTTGTGCTTCTTATTCATGGACTTGTTGTTTACCCCTCTCTTTTATATTTTTTTACAAAAATAAATCCTTATTGGTTTTTTGGTAAACTGAGACCATTGATGATTTTTGCTTTTTCAACTTCCTCTTCAAATGCAACAATGCCAGTTACTTTAAAAACTGTTACAGAAGATATTGGCGTTGATAAAAAAATTGCATCATTCACTATTCCTTTAGGCGCTACCATAAATATGGATGGAACTGCAATAATGCAAGGTGTTGCAACAGTTTTTATAGCAAATGCTTACAATATTGATTTATCTACATTGGACTATCTTATGGTAATTTTGACAGCTACACTGGCTTCAATTGGTACAGCCGGGGTTCCAGGTGTTGGTCTTATTATGCTTGCAATGGTATTATCTCAAGTTGGATTACCTACTGAGGGTATTGCACTTATTTTGGGAGTTGATAGAATTCTTGATATGTTGAGAACAGTTGTTAATGTTACAGGTGATAGTACTGTTTCAACAATAGTAGCGAGTTCAGAAAAAGCTTTAAATAACAATAAATAAAACAAAGTGGAGAAACAAAATGAAAAGTGAAGCAATTGTTGAATTAGGTAAACCTCTACAAACAATTGAAACTGAGACACCTACCCCAAAAGGCAAAGAAGTTCTTTTAAAAATAACCCATAGTGGCGTTTGTCACTCTGATGTTCACATCCATGATGGCTATTTTGATTTAGGTGGAGGTAATAAATTACCAGTAGGCGCTATGCTAAACCTACCACATACCATGGGTCATGAAATTGAGGGAGAGGTTGTAAGTATTGGTTCAGATGTAAAAGATATTGAAATAGGTTCAAATGTTGTGGCATATCCCTGGATTGGGTGTGGAAATTGTTCTACATGTTCAGATGGTGATGAACATTATTGTAATGCGCCAAGACAACTTGGTATTCAGTTGCCTGGAGGTTTTGCAGATTATTGTATAGTTCCAGACTCAAAATATGTTTTGGATTATGAAGGTATAAGACCCGGTTTAGCCGCAACTTATATGTGCTCTGGTTTAACAGCTTTTGGAGCGTTAAAGAAAATTGTCAATATTGGTGATAAAGATCACATATTAATTATGGGACTAGGCGGTGTTGGCATGATGGGTTTACAATTTGCAAGGTCCCTTTTCAATTGCAAAATATTAGCAGCAGATATTGATCCTAATAAACTTCAGGCAGCAAAAGGAGCTGGTGCCGATGAAGTTTATGATACATCTGATGAACAATCTTTAAAAAAATTATTAGATGATACAGGTGGAGGTGTAAAAGCAACTGTCGATTTTGTTGGTGCGGAAAAAACACTTCAATATTGTTTAGAATCAACAAAAAAAGGTGGTCAGGTTGTTGTTGTTGGACTTTTCGGAGGTGGTTTTCAAATGCCAATACCAATGTTTCCATTATCTGCAAAAAGTATTGGCGGAAGTTTTGTTGGAAGCTTAGAAGAAACAAAGGAAATGTTAGATCTTGTTAAACAAGGTAAAGTTGACCCAATACCAGTATCTAAAAGAGATTTAAAAGATGCCACTCAAACACTGGATGATTTAAGAGATGGAACCATTACAGGAAGAGTTGTCTTGCAACCATAATTAAAATGATACATTGGAAACATTTATAAACAATTAATTATGATTGGAATTTTTTGGCGACAAACTCATTTAATTAGTTTTTGCTTTTTTCCTGCTAGCCAAAACATTGGTATAGATAACGAGGATATTAAGGTAAAAAATAACAATGTTTTTGTATAAGGCTCTATTATAGGACTGGAGGCAGTTTCATTATAAGTTAAGAGTGTATCAATAATTATACCAGTTCCTGTTGTACCCAAAAACATTCCAACTAGATTTATATTTAGAATAAAAAAAGCAATAACAGTGGCTTTCATATGTGATGGTGCTAACTCTTGAACTGTTGAGAAAGTTGGGCCATAAATTGCCCCCAATTGAAAAGAACCAGCCATCATAGCAATCCAAAAAATATAATTTTCAGGTGAAACGAGTCTTCCCAAAATATTTATTGGAAGAAGAAAAAGCATTAACCAAAATAAGAACATGGGACGGCCAAGTTTAAATTTTTTTCTAAATATATCTGAACCTATTCCACCAAACAGATTTCCTAGTATTCCAAAGACTACTACAATATATCCAGTATATTGAGCAATTTCAGATCTATTAAAGCCCCTTTCTTTAACATACCAAACTTGATCATAAACTGCAGCGCCCAAAACTAAATGATAAATAACTGCCCCATATATACAAAGGGTAAGGGCTGGATTTTCCTTTAAGGCATTAGATATATCAATCCTTATTTCTTTAAAGTTAATTTTTTTCTTAGTTATATTTTCTTTAATATTTTTTCTTGGTGTTTCTCGAACAAAAAACATAATTCCAGCAAATAATAAACCTATCATCCCAAGTATATAAAAACACATTCTCCAACCAATTATGGGCCCTAAATAACCCGCAATTATTAAACTCAGGCCAGCTCCAATAGGAACTCCCATATAGTATGCTCCAGTAACAAAACCCATTTTATTTTGAGGGAATTTATCTCCCAAAAGAGAAAGAGATGTAGGTGTTAAAATAGACTCTCCTACACCAATAAACATTCTAGGCAGTAATAAACCTACAAATCCCCTAGCCGCTCCCGATATTGCCGTGAGAGCACTCCATAAACCTACACCCATGGCAATTAGTTTTGGTCTATGGAATTTATCGGCTAAAACACCCATAAAAAGGCCCATAATTGAATAGAAAAATAAAAATCCAAAGCCAGTTAATATTCCGAACTGAGTGTTTGTAAGTGATAAATCGGGAATTATAAAGTTCGCAAAACTTGCTAATAATTGTCTATCAACAAAATTCATAACGTTTAAAAGTATTAAAAAACATAAAAAAATATAATTATGATTTTCTATTTTTTCTTTTTCTTTTTCTTTAGACATGATAATTTGAAATAATGATTTTTATTAAGTTTAACTTTATAGATATAGTCAAGAAAGATAAAAAATGAAAAATATTATTATAGCGCTTTTAATTATTGTTTTAGTTCCCTTATCGTTACATTCTGAAGAAAAAACTGAAAATCCTGATGAAAGAATATGTTTTAAAACTAGAGATATTGAAAATATTTTATTTAAAAAAGATAAGCTAATTTTTGAAAATAGAAGAAATGTCAATTACTCGCTTACATGCAGGGGTTCAAGACACCTTACTTTCCAACATCCCTTGATAATTGAACCTATAAAAATGGGCTTTAAAATTTGCTCTAATGATGTTTTAAAACTTAGAGACTACTCATGTTTTATTGATAAAATTACATTATTAAAAAAAGATGAGGATAAAAAAATATAATAATATCAATATTTTATTCAATTAAATTAATATAACATTCTATTTATGAATAAATATTTTTACTTAATAATCTTTTTTATTGGTCTTTTAACCTTTGTTTATTTATTTTTAATACTAATAAATAAAGTTCTTGTTTTTTATTATGGATTTTAATTCTCCAAATCAAATATTTCCAAATTATTCAGCTCTTCATCCCATCCAGATGTTAAGTAATGGTCGATTTTTATAGATTTATTTAAAACATTGTTTTCTTTAGATATTTGATCAATTTTCTTATCAACCTCTCTTTTAGCTTTTTTTATTTCTTCTTCGGTTAAGTTTTCTGAAAAAATATCTGCTAAATATAATGCTTCATCAGATTGTTCTTTTGTTGGGGCTGTAATATGAAGAAAAAGAGCGTTTTTAAATGCTTCAAAAAGGTTTTCTGGTTCTTTTGTAATATCTATTTCCATCAAAAATCCTTAATTTTAAATTTTTTATTTCTTATTTCTATTTCAACTTCTTTTATAGCCCTATTAATTTCATCTTTACTTAAATTTTTTCTAAAATTTTTATCATCTTTTCCTAATAATAAGGCTGATTTAAAGGCTAAAAAAATAGAATTACTCATAAATTACTGATCACCCTCTTTAACAAAGATGCCATCAACCATTTTTCCTTTTCGATCTTTTATATCATCATAAGCTGTTTGAAGACATTCCTCCATTGAAATACCCTGTCTTTCCATTATATTTAACATAACAACTATCATATCACCTAAGTCATCTTTCACATCATTGCCTTTACATACGCTGTCACTTAATTCCCCGAGCTCTTGCATTAATTTTAATACTTGATCTTTATCAGAGCTACCCTCTATGAGATTTCTATCATAATGCCATTGAATAATTAATTTTGTTAATTCTTCCATTTTTTACCTTTTTACCAATTGTTAATTAATAGCAGCGCCAAATTCAAATAGAATACCATTTGGACCTTGTGTAAACATAATTATTGCCAAATCACCTATCTTGAATGGCTCAATATAAATCTCACCACCTCTTTTTAAAATTTCATTTCTTGAAAAAGGAATATCTTTTACAACAAATTGAATTAATGACATTCCAATGATTTCATTTGGCATTCCAACATAATTATTTTTTGAATTCATATTTTTATTGACACCAATTATAGTTTTTCCCATTTTATATATATTTTTATTTTGAAGTTTTATCTTTTCAAGACCAAGTATTTTACTAAAATAGTTATCAGCCTCAGTTAAATCTGAAACATTTACGTTAATTTTTAAATAATTATATCTATAATGTTTAAATTCTTCTTTAATGAATACCAACTCAACAGCATTTTTCTCAAAATCAAATAAATTTATTTCAACAGTTTTTATATTATTAATTAAATTTTCCTTATAACTGATAATTTCTAATTTATTTTCTTTTAACTCATTAAGAATTTTATCTTTTCTCTCTATTGGAAAATATAAGGTAAGTTTTGCTATTCCATTAAATTGTTTTGGTTTGTCTTTAATGAAAGACTCATTTTTTTTATCAACTATAAATTTTAACTCAGACTCGCCTGCTATATATCTAATCATTAATCGATTTTCAGGAAGTTTAATATCAGATATTCTTTTTAGATTAAGAATATTACCATAAAAATTTTCAATAAAATTTTTACTGTATGATGAAAAAACTAAATTAAGATGATCATCTACTGAGCCAAATAATAAATTAGGTTTAATTATGCTAA
>Ga0160422_10002328_pt1 | contig 11886 bp, 11 predicted proteins | sample Fk160mmetaG_FD_108192 | JGI IMG/M metagenome (GOLD analysis project Ga0160422, IMG submission 108192) | Marine microbial communities from the Central Pacific Ocean - Fk160115 60m metaG | ecosystem: Environmental > Aquatic > Marine > Oceanic > Photic zone | place: The Central Pacific Ocean...
AAATTATTAGGGTATTTTTTATAAACCTTCTCAATAATATTACTAATAGCGAAGCTCTCATTTCCCATGCTGATTAAATGTGCAATGGGTATTTCTGCATTTAATGTTTCCAAGATAGGCAAATAATCATAGGATAAATTTACTATCGCATCACAATCACTTGAATAAGAAATTGCTTTTTCAACCATATTATTAATAATTGAACCTTTGTTTGTAGTCACGGGCGCAAAGTAGTCTTGATGCTGCCAACTTTGCTGTTCAATACCCTCCACACTAACTAACTCTACTGCTTCATTTTCTATGTTAAGGTAGGAGCCTTTTGGAGCTATAACTACGGCATTATGCCCCTTCTCCGAGATTCCACTTACTAGTGAGTTAAGTGTTAATTCAACTCCTCCTCCTAATCCACTTCCTAAAAAACCTATAGGAGTACTAATTATTACTATACGCATTAGAATGTATTACCCCTTTATGTTAGTTAATTAAATTTTACTCTCACTGCTTTGAATTTCCCATAATGATTCTCTTTGACTTACAAAGAAAACCGATACCAAAATAAACGCCACACCAATCCACTGAATGAAAGTCAATCTCTCATTTAACCAAACTCCACCACTCAGAAGAGCAAATACAGGTGTTAAAAATGCCAAAGTACTAAAGCCAGTAATTTCTTTACTATTAGCGAAATAGAAAAACAAACCATATGCAATTGCCCCTCCAAAGACACTTGCAAATGTCATTAAACCCCATTCGTTAAAAGACCAATTTGGCAAAGATTGAAAATTTGTATCAAAGAAATACTTTGCAATTAGGGGTAAACTTCCAAAAACCATATGCCATCCTGTTACAGAAACAGGATCACTTTTTTTACAAGTTAGTCTTATCAATATGGTACCTAAAGCCATAGCCAATGCTGCTGCAAGCATCCACGCTTCACCCACATTAAATTGAATTTCACCTATATTTGTATCGGACATTAACCACCAATTTTCTAAAAATTCTTTTGGAAATCCAAGAAAAATAATACCTCCTAGACCAAACAATAAACCTAACCAACCAATAGGATTAATTAAGTTGCCAAATATTGCTCTAGCCAAGAGGGCGACAATTAGTGGTTGGGAATCTATTAATACAGAACCAAGTCCGGCCCCTGTTTTTGAAATTCCGTATGTCAGAAATAATTGAAAAAAAGTTGCGTCAACAATTGTAAAGACCACAAACCATTTCAAGTCGCATCTGTATATTCTTAAATCTCTCTTAAAGAAATATGTTGTTATCAGAACAAGAATACCGGCTGGTAATAATCTTAGAGAAGCAACTAATTCCGGCCCACCACTTGAAACTAGTGGTGTCATAGCAGCCATTGAAGTCCCCCACAAGGCGAAAGGAAGTATCATTAAAAACCAATTTAAAATTAAATTCATTAAATCTGCTGATAATCTTTTTATTGTAGTTTTAAGATAATCATTAAAAACTAAAAAGCATGATCTGGCCTTTTAAAAGAAAATCGAAAAAAAGAATGGCACGTATTGTAATAGACGAACCTATTACAAGTTCCACAAGAATTTCTATCCTTAAAGCTATCAAACAAATTGAGGATAGGGAATTTCCTGCCCTAATCGTGAGAATTGATAGCCCCGGAGGTACCGTGGGAGATAGCCAAGAAATTTATTCTGCCCTAAAAAGGCTCCAATCTAAGGGTTGCAAGATAATTTCAAGTTTTGGAAATATTTCAGCCTCAGGTGGAGTCTACATAGGAGTTGCTGCAAATAAAATAGTGGCTAACCCAGGAACAATAACAGGCTCTATTGGAGTAATAATTAGAGGAAATAACTTTTCTGAACTCCTTGAGAAAATAGGTATTAAATTTGAAACAGTTAAAAGTGGCATTTTTAAAGATATTCTTTCACCAGATAAACCTCTAAGTGAAGAGGGCAGAGCTTTACTACAAGGCTTAATTGATGAAAGTTATAATCAATTTGTTAAAGCAGTTTCAGAGAGTAGAGATATCCCCATAGATGAAGTTAAAAAATTTGCTGATGGAAGAATCTTTACTGGAACTCAGGCTAAGGATCTAGGGCTAATTGATGAGATCGGAGATGAGTATGTTGCTAGAGAAATCGCAGCAAAACTGGCAAATATTGATTCAAAAATAGAACCTTTGACAATCGGTAAAAAGAAAAAAAAGATTCTTGGTCTTATACCAGGAAGTAAACTTGCTGAGAAACTGCTTAACTACTTTTTATTTGAAATAGAGACCTCAAATAAATTTCTTTGGTTATTCAAGCCTTGATCAATTGAATATGAGCGATTCAAAGTCTTTCAATAATGACCTCTCAGTAATTAGAGGGGCAATTACTTCTACAGAAAATACTAAATCTGCTATTGAAGATGCTGTAAATGAATTAATTGATGAATTGATTATTAGAAATGATTTAAAACCTCAAAATATACTTTCAATCACTTTTACTGTTACCAACGATATCAATGCTTGCTTTCCTGCTTCTATTGCCCGAAAATCTAATGGACTTGACTCTGTTGCATTTCTAGATTGCCAACAAATGTTTGTTCCAAATGATATTGATTTATGTATTAGATTAATGGCTCTCGTAAAATTATCCAATGAGCGAAAGATTAATCACCCTTATTTAAGAGGAGCATCAAATTTGAGGCCAGATAGATGTTAATGTAAGGATATTTTTAATCTATATCTATTTCTTATTACCTAATTCAATGTTTATTTCATTTAAAAAATTAACTAAATCTAAATCATTTTTAAAGATCTTAATCATAAGTAATTTTTTTATTCCTTTTTATAACTTTAATAATCAAGAAATTTTACATGCTGGCTTAGAATTCCAATGGGATGAAAGTTCCTCATATAAAAAGCTTAGATGGCATCAGAAAAATAATAGAAGAAAAGCTAAAAATAAAATCTATTTTTTTCTTAGACCATCTGATAGAAAAACTGGTTTTATAAAATTAAATCTTAAAATTCCCGATAATTTTTCTTCGGCAGTGAAAGAAAAAAAGATTAGTCTTTGTAAGGCAAGAATAGGAGGTTTCGATAGTAGAACCAAATGTTTGAAAGATATTCCTTCTGATATTGAAATCAATAAAGAAAAGACATCTTTGGATATATTCCCACTAACACCTTTACCATCAAGTAAAGACACCTACGCAATTGTTTTTAAAGTTTCCAATCCGCAAAGAGCTGGCTTATATCAATTCCACTCTTTTGGACAATCCTCTGGAAATGTACCTGTTTCCTATTATCTTGGGAGTTATACATTAAAAATTACTGGTTCATAATTGTATGGTTAAATGATAGATTATTATTAGTTTTTAAAAATAATGACTAAAAGAACATTAGGCGGCACCTCAAGAAAAAGAAAAAGAGTTTCTGGCTTTAGGGTTAGAATGCGTTCTCATACTGGGAGAAGAGTTATCAAAAGTAGAAGAAGAAGAGGTAGAGAAAGAGTAGCAGTATAAAGTTCGATGGCACTTCCAAAAGAACTGAGATTAAAAGGCCATAGATCTTTTCATTACTTGCATAAAAAATCGAAAAAATATTATGGAAAATTGATGGATTTGAAAATCGTAAAATCCAATCCAGAGATCCTATTGTCTCATAAAAATTACATTGGTATTTTTAACTTCAAGTTAGCTATTGCCGTAAGCAAAAAAGTCTCAAAAAGCTCTGTAGTACGAAATAAACTCAAAAGAATTTTGCAAGATAATTTTTTAAAAAACTTTAAAAAAGAATATAACCACATTCCTTACTGGGTACTTGTTAACCTTAAAGGTGGAGAATCATATAATGAAGAAGAAATTGTAAAAGAATTTCATTCCCTAATCCACAAATCTAGTTTATTGAAATGATTAACATTAATGAAGAGGTGTTTTTTGAAGGAGGTCCAGCTAAGGGTGATCTCATCATAAATTTATTTGCAGGTATTACTCTTCTTGGTCTTCCATTCACATTTGCTGCGATTGTTAGAGCCTTATGGTTGCGTTACACTCTAACCAACAAAAAGATAACAATTATAGGAGGATGGTTTGGAAAAAATAAGACTCAAGTATCTTTAAGTAATATTAAAGAGATAAGATCAGTACCTAGAGGTTTTGGTTCCTATGGAGATATGGTTCTTATTTTAAATGATAACTCTAAAGTTGAAATTAAATCCTTACCCACTTTTCGCGATAAACAACTTTTCATAGAAAAATATATTAGTAAAAAAAATGATTCACAAAATCTTGGAGAAATTCAAGGATTTGCCACTAAAACTTAATCATTTGATCACAAATTGTTGCCATAATCCTGTAAGATATAGTGTCTAATCAAATTTATTTCTTTTTATTATCGTGATCGGGTTTATTTCAGAAAAATTACTTATCCCGATTCTAGACTTCTTTTATGGTTTAGTTCCCAGTTATGGATTAGCAATAATCGCACTAACAGTTGTCATAAGAATTGCACTTTTCCCTCTAAGTGCAGGCTCAATTAGAAGCGCCAGAAGGATGAAAATTGCTCAACCTGTTATGCAAAAGAGGCAAGCAGAGATTAAATCAAAATTCGCTAGTGATCCCAAAAAGCAGCAGGAAGAACTAGGTAAATTAATGAACGAGTTTGGTAGTCCTTTGGCAGGTTGCTTACCGCTCATTGTTCAAATGCCTGTCCTATTTGCATTATTTGCGACCCTAAGAGGATCACCTTTTGCTGATGTTCCATACAACATAAATTTTAAGGTGGTCCCTCAAGAACAAATCGCGACCATTGACCCTAAACCATATAGTTCACCGAGACATTCAATTTTTATTACTGAAAAAGCTCATTTTCCAGTAATAGCAACAATACCAAATGGAACAAAATTAGGAACAGAAGAATCTGTAAAAATCAATTTACAAACTACTAATGGTAATAATTACTCAGAAGTTTTATCAGAATTTGAGAATGGTTCGAAATTCCTTCCCTCATGGAAAGTTTCAAAGGGTACCGAAAATATCCAAATTTCAAATGAAGGCGTAGTTACGCCAATTAAGCCAGGAGATGCAACAGTTGAAGTTAAAATCCCTGGATTAGCAGCTAAAAGCGGTTTCCTTTTTATTAAAGCCCTTGGACAAGTTGGTTTTTATGTTGACGGTTCTGTAAATTGGGACATTGCAGCATTAGTTGGTGCTTTTGGGTTGACTTTGTTATTGTCTCAAGTGCTTTCCGGGCAGGGGATGCCGGCGAATCCTCAGCAATCAACTGCAAATAAGATCACACCTGTAATGATTACAGGAATGTTCCTCTTTTTCCCTCTCCCCGCAGGTGTACTCCTCTACATGGTGGTTGCCAATATTTTTCAAGCTTTACAAACTTTCTTACTCAATAAAGAAGCCTTACCAGATAATCTTCAGAAAATTCTTGATGATCAACTTTTAAATAAAAATTCAGTTATGTCAACTTCACCTTCTATTAATGAAAAAAGATTACCATTTGAACCAAATAGTAAAAAATAAGATTTTATACCCTAGGTAATAACTTTATTATTATGCAATCTTGGCATCAAAACTTTGATTTACTCGTCAAATCAAGAACTCCTTTAATTTGGATAAGAAGTAAAGAAGAAGAAAGATTATTTAATGTCTTAAAAAACGCATGTAAAAGACTCAATATGAAGAGAATTATTACTTGGGATTGTGTAAATGGAATAAATGGGACCCTAAATGAGGAAAAAAAATTCACTAATAATCCCTTAGGAGTGCTTAATTGGATTAACGGACAATCTAATGAAGTTTCAACTTTATTATTACTTAAAGATTTCCACAAATTTATTGAAGATCCATCAATTTCAAGAACAATAAAAGAATTGTCATTTTCATTGAAAGAAACTACTCATAATTTAATATTTAGCTCACATATTTACCCTGCCTCGGATGAACTTGATGAATTACTAACAATTCTTGATTTACCTTTACCTGATCAGAAAGAATTAATCAATCTCATTAATAATATTGCACTTAAAACTGATTCCATGCTTGATGGAAATATATTAAATGACCTTGCAATGGCATCAAGTGGATTAAGTGAGTCAAGAGTAAGACAAGTTGCAGCTAGAGCTCTTACAAAAAGAGGTAAATTAAGCAAAGATGATTTGAAAGATATTATCGAAGAGAAAAAACAAGTTATCTCAAGAAGCGAAATATTAGAATTTTTTGAAAGCGACCCTAAACATAAAGACGTTGGTGGTTTAAAAATACTTAAAGAGTGGTTAAAACAAAGGTATCAAGCCTTTTCAAATGAAGCTAGAGAATATGGATTACCTCTTCCAAAAGGAGTTTTATTAGTAGGTCCTCAAGGAACAGGAAAATCATTAACCGCAAAATCAATTGCACAAAACTGGTCAATGCCATTACTTAGGCTTGATATTGGTAGGTTATTTTCAGGTTTAGTTGGTTCAAGTGAAGCAAGGACGAGAGAAGCTATACTAAGATCTGAAGCGATGTCTCCATGTATTTTATGGATTGACGAAATAGATAAAGGATTTGGAGGCGATACAAGAAGTGATGGTGGTACGAGCCAAAGAGTTTTAGCTAGCATATTAACTTGGATGGCTGAAAAGGAATCTGCTGTTTTTGTTATTGCGACTGCAAATGCAATAGATAAACTTCCTGCAGAACTTTTAAGGAAAGGAAGATTTGATGAAATATTTTTTTTGGATTTACCTAATGCGAAAGAAAGATTAAGTATTCTTGATTTACATTTAAAAAGAAGAAGACCAAAATATGATTTCCCTCTCGAGGCTATTATTGATAGAACAACAGGTTATTCAGGAGCAGAATTAGAGCAAGCTGTCATAGAGGCTATGCATTATTCATTTTCAGAAAAGAGAGAAATTTCAGAAAAAGATTTAATTAGAGCAGTTTCAGAACTAATTCCCTTATCAAGAACTGCTAAAGAGCAAATAGAGGCTTTAAAAGAATGGTCATCTTCAGGAAGAGCCCGCTTTGCGTCTTGAAAAACATATATTTCACTTGAAAACGCTTATAAACCGCTTAATTTAATTAATTCTTTACGAAAAACTTTTGATAAAATCAAATAATACTTTATCTTATTAACAGAAATTAAAAAGAGAGTGCTTGATCAAAGATTAATAAGAGAAAATCCTGAGCTGATTGAAGAAATATTATCTAAAAGAGGTAAAAACTTTGATTTATCCAATTTGAATAATTTGACAATAAAAATTAAGAATACGGATATTGAACTTTCTAATTTGCAATCTGAAAGCAAAAAATTAAGTAAAATTATAGGTAATTACTTTCAAAATCCAGATCGTGAGATTGAAGAAAAAATAAATTCATTAAAAGAGCAAGGAAATATTCTCAGAACAAAAATCGCTTTATTAGAAGAAGAGAAAAGAAAGCTTAATAAAGAGATCAAAAATGAAACTTTACAGTTACCAAATTTACCTAGTCCTGAAACACCTAAAGGCAAAGATGAATCCAGTAATTGTGAATTTAAAAAATGGGGAAATCCTTTAAAAGAAAAAAAAGTTAAAAGTCACTGGGAAATAGGAGAGAATTTAAATTTATTTGAAACTAAACGTTCCTCTCGAATTTCAAAGAGTAGGTTTATTACACTTATAGGGGAAGGAGCAAGACTTGAGAGAGCACTTATAAATTTCATGCTAGATACCCATCATAAAAAAGGTTATTTAGAACTAATGCCTCCTGTTCTAGTGAACTCTGAGAGTCTACAAGGTTCAGGGCAATTACCTAAATTTTCAAATGAAAGCTTCAAATGTGATAATGACGATCTGTGGCTTTCTCCAACCGCAGAGGTACCATTAACCGCATTTCATAAAAATGAAATCATAAATCCGGAACTTCTACCTCTTAAGTATGTTGCTTATAGTCCTTGTTTCAGAAGAGAGGCTGGCAGTTATGGAAAGGATACTAAAGGTCTAATAAGACTACATCAATTTAATAAAGTAGAAATGTACTGGTATACAAATCCAGACAGCTCTATGAAAGCCCATCAAGAGATAACCTCCGATGCTGAAGAAATATTAAAAAAACTTGATCTCCCTTATAGAGTAATTGACATATGCACTGGTGACCTTGGCTTCTCATCAAGTCGAACTTTTGATCTTGAAGTTTGGCTTCCAAGTAGCCAGAATTATCGTGAAATATCAAGTTGTAGCAACTGCTTAGATTTTCAAGCAAGAAGATCATCAATAAGAACAAAGATTAATAATCGAACGAGTTATGTCCATACTCTAAATGGAAGTGGATTAGCTATAGGTAGAACGATGGCTGCAATATTAGAAAATCATCAACAAAGTGATGGTCAAGTTAAAATTCCTGAGGCTTTAATTCCTTATTATGGATCACCTTTTATAAAATCCAACTAAACTTTTACTAATGAATGTTCTAACCTCGATAACCGTATTAGGCTTACTAGTTTTTTTCCATGAAATGGGCCACTTTCTAGCTGCTATTTTTCAAGGGATTTATGTTGATGGATTCTCTATTGGTTTTGGACCATCAATTATTAAAAAGAAATATAAAAACATAACTTATTCTTTAAGAGCATTTCCTCTAGGAGGATTTGTTTCCTTTCCTGATGAAGATCAAAATAATATCGATTCCTCTGATCCAAATTTATTAAAAAATAGGCCAATTTTTCAAAGGGTGATTGTTATATCAGCAGGGGTACTTGCCAACCTTCTACTTGCATATACTATCCTAATCTTTAATGTAACCTCCAATGGGATACCATATGATCCTGAGCCTGGTATTTTAGTTTTAGCAGTTCAACCTGATAAGCCCGCTTCTATCGCAGGATTAGAACCTGGCGACAAAATTTTAAAAATCGAAGAAAAACTTTTAGGAACTGGAGATCAAGCTGTTAATTCATTAGTTAAAGAGATTCAGAAGTCTTCCGGTGATAGCTTAACTCTCAATATACAACGTCAACAAAATTCCATAGATTTAACTCTTACTCCTAATGTTGTTGATGGCAAAGGAACTATTGGTGCTCAATTACAGCCAAACATTAGAGAAGATACAAGAAAAACAAATAATGTATTTGAACTTTTTGAATTCTCCAATAAGGAATTTCTTTCACTTTTAATCAAAACTATTGAAGGTTATAAAGGCTTAATTACAAATTTCTCTTCTACTGCTCAACAGCTTAGCGGACCTGTAAAAATTGTGGAAATAGGAGCTCAGTTATCTGAGCAAGGCGGCACAGGAATTTTATTATTTGCAGCTCTTATTTCTATAAATCTCGCAGTATTGAATTCTTTACCTTTACCTTTACTAGATGGGGGACAGCTTGTTTTTACTCTTATTGAAGGATTTAGAGGAAAACCAATCCCTGAAAAAGTCCAAATCATCGTCACACAATCAAGTTTTCTTCTGCTAGTTGGATTAAGTGTTGTATTAATTATCAGAGATACAAGCCAACTATTAATAATACAAAAACTACTAAATCAATAAAAGTCCGATTTTAAAAGTAACTTTTGGATGTTATCATATTATGCAAAGTGCAAAATTTTTTATGGCAAAAAAATCAATGATCGCTCGAGAAGTAAAACGTAAAAAGCTTGTAGAAAAATTTGCTGAAAAAAGAAAAACATTACTCAAAGAATTTAATGCTGCTAAAGACCCAATGAGCAGACTTGAAATACATAGGAAAATTCAGTCTTTACCACGTAACTCTGCTCCTACAAGAATGAGGAATAGATGTTGGGCGACTGGAAAACCCAGAGGGGTATATAGAGACTTCGGGCTATGTCGTAACCAGTTAAGACTTAGAGCTCACAATGGAGAATTGCCCGGAGTAGTCAAATCTAGTTGGTAATAAACTTTTTCATAAAAAATTTTGGATGACCTTAAAAAAATATATTTTTTATAAACTATTAAAACTTTTTTAAATCTTATTTGAAAAATCCTTCAATAAGTGCCAAAAAAATGTAACAATAAAGATGTATAGAATACATATTTAAAAAGTGGAAGGAAAAAATACGTCGATCACGTTTGACGGACGAGAGATACGACTCACAACTGGACTATATGCTCCACAAGCTAATGGAGCCGTAATGATCGAATGTGGAGACACATCACTATTAGTTACAGCAACACAAACATCAAAGAAAGAGAGTTTTGATTTTCTGCCTTTAATTTGTGACTATGAAGAAAAACTTTATGCAGCCGGCCGTATACCTGGCGGATTTATGCGCCGGGAAGGCAGACCTCCTGAAAGAGCTACTCTAATTTCAAGATTAATTGATAGACCTATGAGGCCTCTTTTCCCAAGTTGGATGAGAGATGAGATACAAATTGTTGCATCTTGTTTATCCCTCGATGAAAGAGTGCCTGCTGACGTATTAGCTGTAACAGGAGCCTCAATTGCAACTCTATTAGCAGAGATTCCTTTTTATGGGCCTATGGCCGCAGTGAGAGTTGGTCTAATAGGAGATGATTTTATTTTAAACCCAAGCTATAGGGAAATTGAAAAAGGTGATCTTGATATTGTCATTGCAGGTTCCTTAGATGGAATTGTCATGATAGAAGCAGGCTCAAATCAATTATCTGAACAAGATACCATCGAAGCTATAGATTTTGGATATGAAGCTGTTACTGAACTTATAAAAGCTCAAGAAGATCTGCTCAAAGATTTAGGTATTAAACAAATTAAACCATCAATCCCTGAAGTCAATGATTCATTAATCAAATTTTTAGAAAAGAATTGCTCTAAATCTATTAATGAAATTCTAAAGAACTTTGATTTGTCTAAAGAAGATAGAGATAAAGAATTAGATAAAATCAAATTAGATGTTTTAACTAAAATTGATTCGCAGAAGGATGCAAACGCATTGAAAGAAATCATTTCTGATAATGAAAAAATAATTGATGCAGACTTTAAGCAATTAACTAAAAAGTTAATGAGACAGCAAATCCTTGAAGACGGGAAACGTGTCGATGGAAGAAATCTTGATGAGGTCAGAAAAATTACGGCATCAGCAGGAATACTTCCAAAAAGAGTTCATGGATCCGCTTTATTTCAGAGAGGTTTAACGCAAGTTTTATCTACTACAACTCTTGGTACCCCAAGTGATGCTCAAGAGATGGATGATTTAAATCCAAGCACTGAAAAAACTTATATTCATCATTATAATTTCCCTCCTTACTCTGTTGGAGAGACTAGGCCAATGAGAACTCCTGGGAGAAGAGAAATTGGCCATGGAGCACTTGCAGAAAGAGCTATCATACCTGTCTTACCTGGTAAAGAGACATTTCCTTATGTACTCAGAGTAGTTAGTGAAGTCTTGAGTTCAAATGGTTCGACATCAATGGGTTCTGTATGCGGAAGCACTCTCTCATTACTGGATGCAGGTGTTCCTCTTAAAGCTCCTGTTAGTGGCACAGCCATGGGTTTAATTAAAGAGGACAAGGAAATTCGTATTTTGACCGATATACAAGGCATTGAAGATTTCCTTGGTGATATGGACTTTAAAGTTGCAGGAACAGAAAAAGGAATAACTGCTTTACAAATGGATATGAAGATTACTGGTTTACCTGTAAAGATCATTGCTGATGCTATCAACAAAGCAAGGCCTGCTAGATTGCATATCTTAGAAAAGATGCAAGAAGCTATTGATAAACCTCAGGAAACATTATCTCCACATGCTCCAAGACTTTTGAGCTTTAGAATAGATCCTGAGTTAATCGGAACAGTTATTGGACCGGGAGGAAGAACTATCAAAGGGATTACTGAAAGAACCAATACTAAAATAGATATTGAAGATGGGGGAATAGTTACGATAGCTTCTCATGATGGAGCTGCTGCTGAAGAAGCTCAAAAAATAATCGAGGGATTAACAAGAAAAGTTC
>Ga0160422_10002329_pt1 | contig 11880 bp, 7 predicted proteins | sample Fk160mmetaG_FD_108192 | JGI IMG/M metagenome (GOLD analysis project Ga0160422, IMG submission 108192) | Marine microbial communities from the Central Pacific Ocean - Fk160115 60m metaG | ecosystem: Environmental > Aquatic > Marine > Oceanic > Photic zone | place: The Central Pacific Ocean...
GAAGATATTAGGTTTTACTCTCATTCTGGAATAGATTTTAAGAGAACATTTGCAGCAGCTTTAAAGTTTGGTAAAGATGGTGGAGGTAGTACAATAACCCAACAACTAGCAAAGCTATTATTTACAGGTGAGGGCTCAAGAGATAAATTAGAAAGGTTAACTCAAAAGTTTAAAGAATATATTATAGCAGTGAGACTAGAGAGACAGTACACAAAAGATGAAATTATTACCCAATATTTAAATTTATACGATTTTGGTAATAATGGCGATGGTATAAGAAGTGCTGCAAGAATATATTTTGGGAAAGAACCAATAGATTTAGATATAAATGAATCCGCAATCCTAGTTGGAATGCTAAAAAATTCGTCTTTATATAACCCAAGACCTCACAGAAATCCGGTTGGAGTTAAAAACAGAAGAAATGTTGTTTTGGGGCAAATGAAAAAGTATAATTATTTGGAACAGGTTGTAGTTGACTCAATTAAATTACAACCACTAAATCTAAATTATACACCTGAATCTCACAGAGAAGGACTTGCTACTTACTTTAGAGAGTTTTTGAGAGCACACATGAAAACATGGATAAATGATGAAAAAAATAGAAAACCTGATGGTTCAAAATATAACTTAAATACTGATGGTTTAAAAATTTTCACAACCATTAATTATTCAATGCAAGAAATGGCAGAAAAGGCTGTATTAAATCACATGCCAAGACTTCAAAAAGAATTTTTTGAGCAAAATGAAACATTAGATGATTCAATCGCTCCTTTTCGCGAATTGACCAGCGGGGCTGTTGATACATTATTAAGAATATCAATGAGAAGGTCTGAACGATGGAGAAAAATGAAATATGATTTAAAAAAGGACAATGAAGAAATTGAAGAATCATTTTTTGTTCCAAAAGAAATGACAGTTTTCTCCTGGCAAGGTGAAATCGATACAATTATGACACCTTTAGATTCTATGAAATACTACAAGTCTTTTTTTAGACCTGGGATGATGTCAATGGATCCAACTAATGGCTATATTAAGGCTTGGGTAGGTGGTATGAATTATAGACATTTTCAGTATGATATGGTAAAAAAAGGTAAGAGACAAATTGGATCAACTTTTAAACCATTTGTGTATGCTGCAGCTATTGATCAATTAAAATTATCTCCGTGTGATACTTTTCCGGACAGCCAGTTTTGTATTGAAAAGAATAAATTTGGAAATGTGGAACAATGGTGTCCAAAAAATTCTGGAGACAAATATGGAAGAACAAGAACTTTAAAAAATGCTTTGGCAAATTCGGTAAATACTGTAACTGCCAGATTGATAGATAGAATTGGACCAAGAACAGTTGTTAAATTAGCTAAGGATTTAGGAATCGAACAAAGAATACTTCCGGTACCATCTATTGCGCTAGGAACTCCAGACCTTAGCGTATATGAAATGGTTGCAGCTTATTCAACATTCGCAAATAAAGGTGTATACACACAGCCTGTTTTTATTGAAAGAATTGAAGATAAAAATGGTACTACTTTATTTGTGAATAAGCCAGTAACTAGAGATGTTTTAAGTGAGGAGGCTGCTTATGTTACGGTTAATTTACTCGAGGGTGTAACGACATCAGGTTCAGGGACAAGGCTTAGAACAACTGGAGCTGACGAATTTAATAGAGCTTATCAAAATATAGTAACAGGGTATCCATATGAGTTTACAAACCCAATTGCAGGTAAGACAGGAACTACCCAAAATCAAAGTGACGGATGGTTTATTGGCATGGTCCCAAACCTTGTAACAGGTGTCTGGGTTGGAGCTGAAGATAGAGCAATTCATTTTGAAGATATTGCTTATGGGCAAGGCGCCTCGATGGCTTTACCAATTTGGGGAGTATATATGAAAAGTGTTTATCAAGATTCAACCTTACAGATATCCAAGGATTCATTTGAAAGACCAAAAAGATTAAGTATACAATTAGACTGTAACAAATTTGTCATAGACACCATTGGAACAGGAAAAACTACTGATCAAGAGATTTTAGATATCGATTTCTAATATTCAAATAATCCTTAATACACTCAGGATTTCTCATAGCTCCTTTTGATATTATTTCATTGGTATTTTGTCCAAGAAGAATCTTTTTTATAGGAATTTCCATTTTTTTACCACTTATTGTATAAGGTATTTGAGAAACCCTAACAATTAAGTTTGGGGTATGCCTAGGAGAGCATTTGGTTTTGATTTTTAGGATTATTGATTTTTTAAACTCAGAAGTTAACTCGGATTCTGTTTCAATAAATAATATTAGTTTACCATCACTATCAAAATTTAAATCAATTATCATTGAATCTTTGATTTCTAACATACTGTCTAGAGCAGAGTAAATTTCAGATGTTCCAATTCTAATTCCATTTCTATTTAATGTTGCATCAGACCTTCCTTGCATTAATATTCCCCGCTTTTCGTCAATTAATATCCAATCCCCATGAGTCCAAACGCCTTCGTTTTTTTCAAAATAGGAATTATGGTATTTTTCAAATTTTTTATCTCCCCAAAAAAACAAGGGCATTGATGGTAGTGGCTCTGTAATTATCAGCTCTCCAGTTTCACCCTGAATTTCTTGTCCTTTCTCATCCCATGATTGGATTGCTGCACCAAGCATTTTACATTGTAGAAACCCAGCATAAACAGGTAGCTTTGTCGATCCACCAATGAAAGCTGAACATACATCAGTTCCACCACTCAATGAAATAATTTGGACACCTGGAAGTCTTTTTTGTAACCAATGAAAAGCTTCAACAGATAATGCAGAACCTGTAGCTCCAATGGTTTTAATAAAACTCAAGTCTTGATGATTAACCTCTTTAATATTTTGCTTCATACTTTCAATATAAAGAGGAGAACCGTTTCCGAAGTGGTTGATTTTAAGCTCTTTGGCAAACCTCCATTGTATACCGATATCAGGGTAATTAGCAGCTCCATCATAAAGACACAATTCTGCTCCACAAAGAAGAGAACCTATCGAATAATTCCACATCATCCATCCTGTTGTTGTATTCCAAAAGAATTTATCTCCCTCTATAATATTTTGATGTAATGAAAGAGACTTATATTGTTCTAATAGTATTCCTCCAGTTCCGTGAGTAATTGCTTTTGGCTTTCCAGTTGTTCCAGATGAAAAAAGAACCCAAATAGGGTGATCAAACTCAACTGAACACAATTCAAAATCAATCCAATAGTTTGATTTTAGATTCCATGAATTAAAACTTGAATCATATATAATAGTCTTAATTAGTGAAGGTAATTTTTCTTCAAGCTTATTGATTTTATTTTCCTGATTAAATATTTTACCACAGTATGAATAGCTTTTATGTGCTAATAAAACTTTAGGTTCTAATTGGCTGAATCTGTTTACAATACTTTCAACTCCAAAATCAGGAGAACAGCATGACCATACAGCTCCCAAAGAATTTGCAGCGATAAAAGAAGCTATTGTATCAGGGTGGTTTAGTAAATAACCGGCTACTACATCTCCTTTATTCACATTACAACCCACTAAGAAATCTCTTATCTCTTTTGTTTTCTCAAGTAAACTATTCCAAGAAATTTCAACAATATCATCAGATTCATTTTTGTATTTAATTGCAATTTTATTTCTTTTTGCATAACGTAAAATATGTTTTGAATAGCTTAACTCAGCATTAGCGAACCATTTAGTTTTATAAAAAGGGGTTTCTTTTTTTAAGATATAATCATAGTTTTTATCAAATTCAATTCTGTAAAACTCAGCTATCGATTCCCAAAACTTATCAAGATTTGTAATTGACCATTTATGAAGCCCATTATATTCTGTAAAACTTAAATTATATTTTTTTGAGATAAAAGTTTCAAATTGATATAAATTTGATGATTCATAATTTTCTGGAATCCAAATTTTTTGCATAATTATAATGAAGCCTTAATAAATTTTTTAGTGTAACTATGTTTGGGTTTTTTGAACAATAAATCAGCATCATTATACTCGACAACTTTCCCATTATGAAGTACTAAAATTTTATCAGACATATGCCTAACAACTGAAAGATCATGGGAAATAAAAATATAGGTAAAGTTATATTTTTGCTTTAACTGATTTAGCAGGTTAAGTACTGTAGCTTGAATCGAAACATCGAGTGCAGATACTGATTCATCACATATTAAAACCTGTGGCTTGACACTTATTGCCCTAGCAATGCAAACCCGTTGTCTTTGCCCGCCTGAAAGTTCATGGGGATAACTATCTAAATATTTTTCACTTAGACCAACGTCATTAATTAGTCTTTTACATTCATCATATAAATCATCTTTTCTACAAATTTTATGAAACATTAAGGGTTCTGAAATAATTTGATATATACTATGTAGAGGATTTAATGACGCATAGGGGTCTTGAAAAACTATTTGAATATTTTTTCTAAAGTTTAACAATTCTTTGCCCTGAATTTTTGATATATCAATTCCCTTAAAAAAGATTTCTCCTTCTTCAAATTTGTGAATCTTTAGTATGGCATTTGAAAGGCTGGTTTTTCCAGACCCTGACTCTCCTATTAAACCTAACGTTTCCCCATTGTATAATTTAAGGTTTATTTTTTCTAAAGCTTGAAAGCTTTTATTTTTTACAAACAAATTTTTAGACGTATTATAGAATTTGGATAAATTATTAACTTCTAAAATTGGTTTCTTAGAATATATATATTTTAATCTCCTATCTCGCTCTGCTTTTGTTTCTGAAATTTTCTTATTTTTTTGATTATAACTTTCAACTGTAGGTAAAATCTTTAATCTTTTACTGTCATTTATTATCACAGATAATGGGGCCTTTGTGTAATTTTCTTTTGGCGATTTAAAAATTTGTTTATTTAAACCCTGCTCTATTATCTCTCCAGCCTTCATTATAATAATTCTGTCTGAAATCTTTGACACGAGTCTTAAATCATGTGAAACAAATAATATTGATAGATTTTCACTTTTTTGCAGATCTTTTAGTATCTCAATAATTTCTTTTTGTATTGTTACGTCTAATGCTGTAGTTGGTTCATCTGCAATCAAAAGTTTTGGATTACAAGATAGAGCCATGACTATCATAACTCTTTGTTTTTGCCCGCCGGAAATTTGGTGTGGGTATTTTTCAAATAAATTATCAACATTATCGAGCTTTACTTTTTTAATTAATTTATTTATTCTAGATGAGATTTTTTCGTTGTGTATGTTTTCATTACCTCTGAAAACTTCAAAAAGCTGTTCTCCAATTCTCATAGTTGGATTTAATGCAGTCATTGGTTCTTGAAAAATCATAGATATTTCCGAGCCTCTAATTTTCATTATTTCATTTTCCTGCAAATTGATAATATTTCTTCCATTAAAAAATATCTCCCCTGAAATATTGAATTTCTTTTTTTCAAGAAGTCCTAAAATGCATAAAGACGTAAGTGATTTACCGCTTCCAGATTCGCCTATTAGAGCAACGATTTCATTTTTTTTTATATTAAACGATATAGACTTTATTAATTTTTTATTTTTAGATTTTTCTGTAATGCTTACACACAGTTTATTTATATTAATTAATATTTTTTTATTAGATTTCAAAGGCTATTTGATTGAAGTTGCTATTTTATATCCCTCTGCTATATATTGAAATAAATCGCTAGAACCATCATTGCTTCCTTTATTATTATCCTCACCTTGTCTCACAATAATTATATTTTCATCAGGGAAAGAAATCACAAATTGTCCTCGATGACCATTCATAGTAAATACTTTTTTACCTTCATAATTATATAGCCACCACCCATATCCATAATAGGGGCTGTCTTTAAAAACCGGATTGATTGAAAGTTCGATATAGGAGGGGTCTAAAATTACTTTATCATTCCATTTACCTTTATTTATGTACAGTTTGCCAAATCGGGCAAAATCTCTTGCTGTACCTGCAATACAACAATATGCTTTTTCCATTCCGGATTTCTCACTGTCAATTTGCCAAAGAGCAGAATTTTCAGCACCCATTGGTTTCCAAAATTTTTCACTTAAATAATTTGTAAGGGTAGTACCTGTTGCTTTTTCAATAACCATACCTAATAGTTGAGTGTCTCCGCTGGAATATCTAAAGCTTTGACCAGGTTTTTCTATTATATCTTGTCTTAGAACAACTGATCTTAACTCATCTGTAAAGTAACTTTCAGATGTTATATTTATTACACTGTAATATTTTTCACTCCACTTCATTCCTGAAGACATAGATGCTAAATCACCAACCGTTAATTCACTAGCAAGCCCATCATTATATTCTTCAAAATAATCACTTACAGGTTGATCCAGCCCCTTGATTTTACCCTCCATAATTGCCTTAAACATCATGCTAGTAACAATACTTTTTGCAACTGAAAACGAGTTGGACAGACTACTTGGTTTATGATCATCAAAAAATTTTTCAAAAACAATACTGTCATTTTTGATAACTAAAAAGGATTTGGTTTTTCGCTTTTCGTTTAATTTTTTTAGATTTTCAGACTGTGTCATAGAGTTATACTTTTCATGAAGTAACCATGGTTGAGCAACGGAGTTTTTAATTTCTCTATTTTCAAAGTATTCGTAGTCTGAAATAAAAGCTGTGTTATTTCCTGTGAGATAAATTGTTCTTACTCCTTTGAGTAGGTAGTCAACATTGAATGCATAAATCAATATTAACAAAGAAACTATAATAACTACAACCCACTTTAAAAACCTCTTCATAATCAGTTTGTTTATTCCAAAGATATGAATTTAAAATTCTAATTTTTTTGATTTAGATACCTCCAAAATTTAGATGTCAACAAATAATTCTTAAATTTAGTTGAACCAAAATCATAAACTCTCAATTTATATACATGCGAGAAAATAATATATCACTAAGTTCAAGGATTTTTTTTTATATGATGGTTTTTATAGTTGTAGAATCAATTATGATTGCTGGAGTAACTTTGTATCAGTTTAATAATCAAAACTCAGAGTACCATGAGGGTAGACTTGAAAGAAAAGAAAATAACCTTCTTACAGATATAAAGTATGAAATAGATAAATCTGGGATTAATTCTATTGATAAATTAAGCAATAGCGTGATTTTAGAGGTGGCAGATGTACATAATCTAGAATTTGAATTATACAGCCTAGATGGTATATTATTGAAAAGCTCAACCGCTGTTACTGGCGTCAGAGGGACAACCTTTATAGACCAGCAAATACTTGATTATTTCAAAAAGGAAGACCCTTCTCGATATGTCGAGCTTGATAAAAACTCAGATTACTTCAAATCATCATACAATCTGGTTACTAATTTTAAAAATGAACCCCTTGGGATTATATATATCCCATATTTTGCAGATGATTCTAGTAGTAAACAAGAACTTACAGGGTTTTTGATTAGACTTGGATTTGTTCACGGAAATATGATTTTGATAGCTTTTATCATAGCATATTTTATTTCAAATTTCGTAACAAAGTCATTAGATACCATCGGAGAAACGATTAAAAAGACTAACCTCCAAAATCAAAATATTAAGATTAATATTGAAAATACTCCAAGGGAAGTTGTTGCATTAATAGACGCCTACAATACAATGATAGATGAACTTAAAAGCAGTGCAGTTAAGCTTGCAAAAAGTGAAAGAGAAACAGCGTGGAGAGAGATGGCTAAACAAGTTGCACATGAGATAAAGAACCCTTTAACTCCGATGAGATTAAGTATTCAAACTTTTGAAAGAGGTTTTAGTAAAGGAGAAGAATTTAGCAAGCAAAGGATAAAAGAATTTAGTGATTCGTTAATTCAGCAAATTGATATAATGAGCTCAATTGCTACTGCTTTTTCTGATTTTGCTGAAATGCCAGAACCAAAAAAAGAGCTTTTAAATGTTGTAGAAGTTGTTGAGCTTGCTATTGATATTTTTGATAAAAATCATATCACATTTAAATCTTCTACAAAAGCAATCCAAGCAAATTTTGACAGGACTCAACTCATAAGGGTTATTACCAATTTATTAAAAAATGCATTTCAGGCAATCCCAGACGACAGAACGCCAAAAATTGAAGTAGTTGTTTCTGAAAAAAAGAATAATGTACATATTTCTATTGCAGATAATGGTTATGGAATTTCAAAAACAGATACTGAAAAAATATTTGAACCAAGTTTTACAACAAAGTCAAGCGGAATGGGTCTTGGTTTATCAATGATAAAAAGTATTATCACTGCTTACAATGGAACTATAACCTTCTCATCAAAGACTAATATTGGCACAACATTTAATATTACCTTCCCAAAAAACTAATTAACATGTTATATAATAACTTAATATCCGAGATTGAAAATAGAATTAATATTATTTCAATTAATCGACCTGAAAAACTAAATGCGTTAAATATTGAAACATTTTCTGAAATCGATCATGCAATTAAGTCTTCAGTCGCAAACACCGAAGTTAGAATTATAATTATTAAAGGTGTTGGAGAAAAGGCATTTGTGGCTGGTGCTGACATAAAAGAGTTTGTAAATTTTACCATGGAGCAAGGGTCTGAGCTTTCAGAGTCTGGTCATAAAATTTTATCTGAAACAATTGAAGGATGTCCAAAGCCAATAATTGCTGCAATAAATGGTTATGCACTTGGTGGGGGTCTAGAGTTAGCTATGGCTTGTCATTTGAGGGTGGCTTCAGAAAACTCAAAAATGGGATTACCAGAAGTTTCACTTGGAGTTATTCCAGGGTACGGCGGGACTCAAAGACTTCCTCAGTTAGTCGGAAAAGGAAGAGCTTTGGATATGATTATGACTGCTAAAATGATCGATGCTGATGAAGCTTTAGCTTACGGGTTGATAAATTATAAGACTCACCAAACTGAATTAATGGATTTTGTAAAAAATCTTTCAAGAAAAATCTTAGCAAATTCTTCTAATGCAATAAAGAATGCGATAAAGAGTGTTAATGCAAATTTTGAAAAAGGAGTTGACGGTTTTGGGGTAGAAATTAATGAGTTTGGTAAGTGCTTTGAAACAAAGGAATTTAAGGAAGGGACCTCGGCATTTTTAAATAAAAGAAAGCCAGACTTTAACTAAATATTATGTGTTTTTTAACACGTACTTAGTTAAAAAAATAAGATATTCGCTTCAAAATTAATACATTGAAAAAGTTTCTACTACTTATTTCTATTTTCATATTTCAATTATCTATATCGCAAGAAACTAATTTAGTTGAAATTAGTATTAATGCCTCAGTTTTAGATTATGACTCAAAAAAAGGGATATCATTTTCTGAAGTCAAATTTATCGATAAAAATGTTGGTGTTCTGACAGATAATGAAGGTAATTTTTCTTTAAATTTTTTAGATCAAAACATTAATGATGATGATGTTTTTTCTGTAACTGCATATGGTTATGATACAATAAAAACCACCGCAGATAAGCTCTATAAATTTTTAAATAATACAAATAGATTTTTTCTCAAAAAGTTAGACAACTCCAAACAATGGTTTGACGAAGATGATACAAATGATAATTACATTTTTGGTAAAGTTTTTGGTGTGTCTGGACCTATTCAAGGGGCTTCAATAAAAGTAAAAAACTCACTAGTTGAAGCAAAGTCTGATTTTGAAGGATACTTTAAAATTAAAGCTGATTTGAACGATGTTTTATTAATCAATTTTTTAGGCATGATTGAAAAACAAATTTTAATTGAAAACCTTGACGATAAATACATACTACTAAAAACTGATGCTCAGATACTAGATCAAGTTACAATCACTGGCACTACAGAATTAAGTGATGAAGTGGAGACTGGCTACGGAAAGAAAAAGAAAAAATCAGTTGGTTTTTCGACATCAACCATTACTTCTAAAGACATATCTCCTGGAGCTGTTACAATAGTTGATGCAATAAGAGGGAAGTTTACTAATGTTCAGGTTGCTTATAATCAAGACGGAGCTGCGACAGGAAATAAACCACAAATATATGTAAGAGGAGGAAGTCTATCTATCAATAATTCAGCAGCAGCAATATTTGATGTTGAGGGGTTGATATACAACGAAGTACCAGATTTTATTGACCCACAACAAATTGAGTCTATTACACTTTTAAGATCGATGGGAGCTACAAATAGATATGGGAGTCAGGGCAGAGGTGGAGTATTTTTAATAAAAATGAAGTCACTTTCAAGAAAAGCGGAAAGATTATTAAATTCCTTAAAGGTAAAGGGTAATGATTATAAAGAACAAGTTTCAAGAATCGATTTTGATTCATTAAAACCTTATTATGTTAAAGATTTCATTCAAGCCAAAACATTATCCGAAGCCAAGCAACAGTTTGTCACTTTAAAAGACGGATTTTACGAATTATCTGTTCCTTTTTATATCGAATCATTTGACCATTTTAAAAATATTGATAAAGAATTTGCAATTAGTATTTTAAAATCGATTGCTGAAAAAGCAAAAGACAATCCAAAAGCTTTAAAAACCATTGCATATAAACTTGAAGAAATAGGAGAATTCAAAAATGCAAAAATTATATATCAACGATTATTATCAATTAGACCACTAGACGAGCAATCTTACAGGGATTTAGCATTGATATATAAAGAAAATGAAGATTATGATTTAGCTGCTAGTTTATTTGATATTATGCTTAACAATAAGCTGAAAAATGTTAACATGTTAGGCCTTCAGCAGACAGTTGTTAATGAGGCTGCTCATTTATATTTTACACAGCTAAACAAATTAACTTTAACAGATTTTCCTTTAAAAACCTTAAAAACTTATGTTCCAAAAAATGATTGGAGAAACTTTGGTTTTGATTATAGAATTATTTTTGACTGGAATGATCCTGCAGTTGAGTTTAATGTTCAGTTTGTTGGTCCAAAAAAGAAATATTATGATTGGTCACACACTGTTCTCGATGATAAAGACTTATTAGAGGATGAGTTGAATTATGGATACAATACAGAGGAGTTTATAATTGAAAAATCTGATAAAGGAAAGTGGCTAATAAATATTGAAAATTATACAATTCAGGATGAGTCAAATCCGACATACATTAAATATACAGTCTTCAAAAACTATGGAAGGCCAAATGAAATTAAGAAAGTCGAAGTAATTGATCTAAATAAATTAAAACAGAAAATTACTTTAGATGTACTGAATTATTACAACTAACAATGTTCGTCGTAAGCTCCTTTTAGATTTTGTGAAATCATTTCAGCAGACCTGCCTTCAATATGGTGTCTTTCCAGCATATGAACTAATTCACCGTCTTTGAATAAAGCAATAGCTGGTGAGCTTGGTGGAAATGGCGCTAAATAATGCCTTACTTTTTCAACAGCATCACGATCTACTCCAGCAAAGACAGTGGTAAGATGATCAGGTTTTTTATCATTTACTAGACTTGTAATCGCACCCGGTCTTGCATTTGCAGCTGCACATCCGCACACCGAATTTACAACCACTAAAGTTGTTCCTTTGTTTGAAATCATACCTTCAACATCTTTAATTGTAATAAGCTCACTAAAACCTTGGTCTGTGAGTTGTTTTTTCATGGGTAAAACTAATTCTTCCGGGTACATATTATAGAATGATTATAAATTAATACAAATATATGAGCTTTTGAGATATTATAAGCTTTGTTTTGTTATTTTCGTTAAAATTTATGGAAAGCTTAGTAAAATACTTAACGGATTTTTTCGAATCACTAGAAAACCCAATTTTACAAGCACTAGTCGGTGGTTTATTTACGTGGGTGCTAACCGCTCTTGGGGCAAGTTTAGTTTTTTTCTTTAAATCAGCAAACAGAAAAATTTTAGATGCATCTCTGGGATTTACTGGCGGTGTAATGATTGCTGC
>Ga0160422_10002330_pt1 | contig 11880 bp, 11 predicted proteins | sample Fk160mmetaG_FD_108192 | JGI IMG/M metagenome (GOLD analysis project Ga0160422, IMG submission 108192) | Marine microbial communities from the Central Pacific Ocean - Fk160115 60m metaG | ecosystem: Environmental > Aquatic > Marine > Oceanic > Photic zone | place: The Central Pacific Ocean...
ATAAAACCATCGAAGCCTTTGACTCCTTTACCCGCAGTAGTTGGTGTGGGAGATTGAGAAATGGTGTTAACTCTTACATTTTTGTCACGTCCAAAAAAGTAGCCGAAGCTTCGGGCAATACTTTCCAAATACGCTTTGTTGTCTGCCATATCATTGTAATCGGGAAATACCCTTTGGGCTGCCATATAAGACAAAGCTACAATACTGCCCCATTCGCTCATCGCATCGGCTTTGTAAAGGGTTTGCATGACCTTGTGAAAAGACATGGCTGAAACGTCGGTTCCCTTTTGCGTCCAATCGTATTTTTGATCTGTGTAAGGCCGGCCTTTTCGAACGTTGACTGACATCCCTATTGAATGCAGTACAAAATCTATTTTACCCCCCAAAATTTCCATGGATTTGGTGACCAGATTTTCTAAGTCTTCTAAAGAAGTAGCGTCAGCAGCAATGATTTCTGCGCCTGTCTTTTTTGCCAACTCATTGATGCTACCCATTCGCATAGCAATGGGTGCATTGGTCAGTACAAAGGTTCCGCCTTCCTCGTATACGCGCTCGGCCGTAATCCAGGCAATAGAATTTGGATCTAAAGCACCAAAAATAATTCCTTTTTTTCCTTTGAGTAATTGATATGACATTTATAATTTAATTTAGATGTTTAAATTTAATACAAATATACCATTAATTCAACAACTGTTGGGCGTGTGCTTTTGCAGAGGCCGTAACTTTTGTTCCTGCTAACATTTGTGTAATTTCTTCCAATCGTTCCTGCGAATCTAAGGTTTTTAATTCCGTTATTGTACTGTTGTTTTTTTCGGATTTAAAAACTTTGAAATGGGCATCCCCTTTTGCTGCTATTTGAGGTAAGTGTGTGATTGTAAACACCTGCATATGACGACTCATTTCTTGCATGATTGAAGCCATTTTATTAGAGATTTCCCCGGAGACACCCGTATCAATTTCATCAAAAATTATTGTTGGTAATTGCTGATGTTTTGATATGACAAACTTAACAGCCAACATAATTCTTGAAAGTTCACCTCCAGAAACCCCTTTTTTTAATGGCAAAAATTGACCGCCTTTGTTGGTCCTCAATTCAAAACACAGAAGGTCTTTTCCATTTTTTAAGAAGGATTCTGACAATGCCATACCAATTTTAAATTTTGCGTGTGGCATTCCCAAATCATGCAGTAAACCTTCAAGCTTAGACTCAAGTTTTGACAATACTGATTGACGCTTTGAAGTGATGACCTCCGAAATAGCCTTTAATTTTTTTAAATTGTCTTTTAACAAGTCGTTTAAGGCATTGAGTTGCTGCTCGTAATTTCCAAGTTTTGAGGTTTTTTCTAATAGCGCATTGTAAACAGCCTTTAATGCAGTCATAGAATTCACACTGTGTTTGCCGAAAAGATCGTGAATTTTCTTTAGGTATCCTTCAATTTCATTCAAGCGCTTTGGATCTGACTCAAGAATGTTTTGTTTGGACTCGATCTCAAAAGAAATATCATTCAACTCAATTGCTAAGCTCTCAATACGTTCGTAAATTGATTTATAATTGACTGATAATTCGCTTAGTTTTTGGAAGCGTTGCTTTAAGCTTATTAAATGCGCATTGGTACCCACTTCATCTGCGTTTAAAAGTTGTCTTGAATATTCTAGCTCGGCCTGAATTTCTTCAATATTACTTAAAGTATTAAACTCGGATTCAAGGGATTCAATGTTGATTTCTAGAACTTTTGAAGCTTCTAACTCGCTGACTAAAAAGCTTTGATAATCAAACTCATTTTTGGACTGTTGGTTCTTAGACTGAAGAACCTCAATGTCTTTTTCAATGCGTTTATGATTTAAAAGTAATTTATTATAAGCCTCAAGATCAGAATTCGTTTTGGCCAAAGCATCAATGATTTTAAACTGAAAGGCATCTGTGGTCAGGGATAGGGTCTGGTGTTGAGAATGGATGTCTACCAAGCGGCTTCCCAAAGCTAGCAAAATATCCAATTTAACAGGTGAGTCATTGACGAAAGCCCTTGATTTTCCTGAAGGAAGGACCTCACGTCTAATTATGGTTTCAGAGTCATACTCCAAATCGTGAGCCTTGAAAAAAGAATTTAAATTGTAAAGATTCAATTGAAAAACACATTCAATGATACTTTTTTTTGAGGGATCTTTGATATTTGATAAATCAATGCGCTTTCCCAAAACCAATGACAAACCCCCTAAAAGAATAGACTTACCAGCACCGGTTTCTCCGGTAATCGTGGTCAAACCTGAGCTGAAGTCCACTCTCAGATCTTCAATAAGTGCATAATTTTTTATGTGGAGTTGAGATATCAAAAACTTGTATTTAAAATTTAATTTTCTGCCATTTTTTTGAATGGATGGGCGCCACTTTATTCAAAGTTGAAACCAAATCTGAAATCTTGACTTTTGGGCCAGAAGAAAAGATGTCAGTGATTTCTTCTGCTTTGGCATCAAAAAAGGTCCGGACCAAAAAAGAGTTTGGTCTTCGCTTGTGCAAATTTTTAAAATTCATAATCGCATCTGAAATGGCTGTTTTAGCCTCTTTTGGATTGGCTGCCATAAGGTCCAGGCCCAAACGGTGATAGTCGTATAAAACCTTGCGAAACTCACTGTAAGAATTTGATAGTACATTGTCAATCAAAACGCGGCGTGTTTGATCGCCACCACTTGGAGGTTCCCAGCCCATGCTGTTACCGCGTTGTGAGTAATTGGCTATGTCCCTGGCTTGCTCATAATATTTTTGACCACCATTGGGTGCAAAAGTGTCAGCATCCATTGCCAAAATCATATAAACGTGAAATGCAATTACTGAAATTAAATTTGATTCAAATTGTTGGGGATTAAAATTGAGATTTTGATACTCTAAATAATTAAAATTAAAATCTTTGTCATTAAAATTATAAACCGAACTGATGTAGCTAGAATTGTACACAGGCCTAGCGGATTGTACTTGGATACTAGCCTGAAAAGCGTCTGAGCTGTAATCTAAAATATTGACGACCATACTACAATCTATACGCTCTAAAACTTCAAAGGACTGGTTGGTCCAACGGGTGTTGTTTACAAACTCTGACAGTTGTTTTTCTAATGTTTTAAAAACTTGAACATTTTCGTTTCCAGTTTGCTGCGCATTAACAACAAAGTTGCAATTGAGTTCTTGGGCAAACAAATTAAGGACAGTCATCCAAAAAATCAAAATACAGGCAATTCTTCTAACCATGGGTTCGCTTTATAAGTTCCTCTAGGATGTCATCCGCTACTTCGGCCTTTGGTTTTAAAGGGTGTTTCGTTTGATTCAAATCCTTATCAATAATAGTAATTTTATTTGTAGGAACACCAAAACCTGCCCCAAAATCTTTTAAAGAGTTTAGAACAATTAAATCTAAATTCTTGGACTTGAGTTTTTTAATTGCATTGGCTACTTCGTCATCTGTCTCCAAAGCAAATCCAACCAAAAACTGATGAGCCTTAACAGCCCCCAGAGAGGCTAAAATATCCTCTGTTTTTTCCAACTCTAGCAACAATGACTCTGAAGTCTTTTTTATTTTAGAAAGCGCTGTTTTTTTGGGTCTATAATCTGCAACTGCGGCAGATAAAATTGCAGCGTCTACAGAACTAAAATGTTGATGAACAACTTTATACATCTCTTTGGCTGTAAAAACAGCATGTGTAGAAACTCTGTTATTGTCAATTTTACAATGGGTAGGACCGCTAACTAATATAACCTCAGCTCCTTTGTTGGCAGCGCTGTTGGCCAATTCAAAACCCATTTTACCCGAAGCATAATTACCAATATATCGAACCGGATCAATGGCCTCATAAGTCGGTCCTGCTGTAATCAATATTTTTTTTCCGTAAAGCGGGAGTCTCGCTAAAATATGGTTTTCAACCGTATTAACAATTTCATCAGGTTCGGCCATTCTACCCATACCCACAAGACCACTCGCCAATTCACCAAAAGCTGCTGGAATCAATATATTTCCGTAGGACTGCAATGTTTTTAAAGCTGATTGAGTGGTGGGGTGATTGTACATATCAAGATCCATAGAAGGCGCAAAATAAACAGGGCATTTTGCAGATAAGTAAGTAGCAATGAGTAAATTATCGCTGTTTCCACTAACCATTTTAGAAAGCGTATTGGCAGTGGCAGGTGCGATGATAAACAAATCGGCCCAGAGCCCGAGTTCTACGTGATTATTCCAGACCGCATTTTCATCCTCTTCATTAGTGAAGTTGGAAACAACCGGATGATTGGACAATGTTGAAAGCGTAAGTGGCGTGATAAATTCTTTGGCTGCGGGGGTCATAATAATCCTCACCTCAGCACCCAATTTCACAAGCAAGCGAACTAAAAAGGCTGTTTTGTACGCGGCAATACCAGCTGTAATCCCTAGGATGATATGTTTACCGCGTAAAATAGACATTATTTAAGTCTTAAGACGCCCCCTCAGTTGTATTTCTGTGGTGGATTTTGCCCTCAATCCATTCTTGAACCGCCATTGCATGAGGTTTCGGTAAGCGCTCATAAAACTTGGAGACCTCAATTTGCTCCTTGTTTTCAAAAACTTCTTCCAAACTGTCATTGTAGGTTGCAAACTCTTCCAATTTGTCTATTAATTCTTTGCGAATGTCAGAATTGATTTGTTCGGCTCTCTTGGAAATAGCAGAGATGGCCTCATAAATATTTTCTGTAGGGGCATCAATTTGATTGCGATTGTAAGTAACTGAGCTCAATGGAGCCTTGGCTTTTTTTAAATCCATAGTCATTAACTTTTAGTTGTTGTATTGTTTTTAATATTTTGTAATTCCTCATGCATCAATTGGGTCTGAGCGAGGTATTTGGTTTTAGGAAAATAACGCATTAAACTTCTGTAATATTTTAACGCTTTTTCAGTTCTTTCATTTTGTTTCCACTTGACACTGTTAACTGCGAGTTTGTATGCAGAATCAAATTTATAAAAAAGTGCATCTTCACGAAAGACAGAGCCTGGAAAAGAGTCAAGGAAATTATCAAATGCCGTAATGGCTGAATTGTAATCTCTGTGATAAGGACCTGTTTTGTTGTACTGAAGTGCGATCTCGAAGGCCTTTTTTTCAAGTTTTAAATCCAATTCTTGTATAATTGCATTGGCGTCATTAAAATATTTTGAATCCGGATAGCGGTTGATGAATTCTTGAAGCTTTCCCAAAGCATCGATGGTTTCTGTTTGATCTCGTGAGTATTTGGGAGAAAGGAAATAATAACTTTTAGCAGCTAAAAAGGCCATTTCGTCGACCCGCTCACTATCGGGATACGATTCCACAAATTGTTCCATTTTATAGTTTGCTGTATAGTAGTCCTTTGTGTTAAAAAAGGCTTTGGAATGCATATACATAAGCTTTTGGGCTTGTGGTTTTCCGCGATATTTTGGAACAATTTGCAAAAACAGACTGTTGGCTTTTTCGAACTTACCAAGCTCATAAAGCTCTGTTCCAAGTTTGAATTTGGAGGCAATATCATCAGTTTTTAAAACGCGCTGGTACTCGCTACAAGAGCTTAGGATAATGAAGAAAAACAAGGAGTAAATAAAACATTTCATAAATTCCAAAAAAAAACAAAAGTACGCTTTTTTGACGGATAATAAAAAACTTTAAAACAAGTCTAGTTTCTCATTGACTTTTCATTTGTAATATTGCAGCAGCAATTTTTGATTTTAGTGCATTTGTGGCAACAACCAAAGGCAATCGCACAAAGTCCTCACATAATTGCATATGATTTAAAACTGCTTTAATACCTGCGGGGTTGTTTTCTTCAAAAATTAGTTTAATGAGTGGCATCACACGTTTTTCAATTGTTTTGGCAGCATCACTGTCGCCCCTCAATCCCATTTGAATCATCTTAGAAAAATCACTAACAAGTGCTTGACCAATTACGGATATGACCCCAGAACCCCCTTCAAGAATCACGTCTAACACCAAATCGTCATCACCGGAGATCACCAAAAAATCATCGGGTTTTTTGCGAATAAGCTCTCTGTATTGATCTAGGTTGTTACCAGCTTCTTTAATTGCAACTATATTTTCAATGTCATTGGCCAACCTGAGACTTGTAATGGGTTCCATATTTTTGGAGGTTCGGCCTGGAACATTGTATAAAATTACAGGGATTGGACAAGCCTTTGCAACTGCCTTGAAGTGCTGATAAAGTCCCTCTTGTGTGGGTTTATTATAATATGGCGCCACAGACAGAACAGCGACAAAAAGGGATAAATCTGTATTTTCTAATTCCTCTATCACAGCAGCGGTATTGTTGCCGCCAATTCCAATAACCATAGGTAAGCGCCCAGCATTAGAGTTCGATATGGTTTGGATGATGGCTGCTTTTTCTTTTTTTGTAAGGGTAGCGCTTTCAGCAGTTGTTCCGCTTATCACTAAATAATCCGTTCCATTGGCAATGTTAAATTCAACGATATTTGACAAAGCGCTGTGATCCACGCTTCCGTCTTTTTTAAATGGGGTCACCAAAGCCACACCCATGCCAATCAATGCATCCATTTAAATTTTATTTAAAGTTTTTAAATATTTAATAAGCTCAATCTTGAAAGTGTGGATATCATTTGGATCAATATCCACTATTAAATCATGCAAGCGTTTATCTTTTGAAGACAATCCTACTTTTAAGCAGGCTTTAGACATGGCCGTAACGATATTTAATTCGTAGGTATTGGGCTTGTAATAACTGATTAACAAATCAAAAGGGGAATTGACAAATTCGTTAACCTCTGCATTTTTACAATGCCCCAACCAATCAAAATTCTCTTTGCTATAAAAGGCATCCCAGCTGTTGGGCAGTGTTTTTTTAGAATCAATCATGGCGATAAAACGCAAGCGGTTAATACTGACACCCAAATCTGTGAACATCCTTTTAAAAAAATCATAATTTTGAAAATTACTGTAATCAAAAATAATTCCAACAGACTTTATCTTTCCCGAATTAAATTCTTTTGATCTAGACTTTAAAACAGTGTTTAAAAATTTTTGAGAAGATTTCGTTTTGATTAGATTGAAAAACATGTACCTTTAATGTTATACAAAGTTAACATAAATGAGCTTTAAATTCATCAAATTTACCGGTCTAATTTTTGTATTTTTTGCATGCAGGGATCCCAAAGTAATTCTAAATATTTCATCCCAAAGAATTCCTATAGAAAAATCAATAAAACCCAAACCCTCAATTGAAAATCTTGTAAAACCTTACAAACTGCACATAGAAAAATCCATGAATGAGGTACTTTGTTACTCAATTAATGCCCACTCAAAAAAGGAAGGATCTCTGAACACGGCGATAGGTAATATGATGGCCGATGCTGTTTTTGAATTGAGCGCACCGCTGCTAAAAAAACGCTATGGCCTAGATTTGGATTTTGTACTTCTCAATCACGGAGGCATTCGCTCCTCCTTGCCCAAGGGTCCAATTCGAATTGAAACAGCGTATAATATAATGCCCTTTGAAAATGAGGTTGTTGTATCACAAATGAAAGGCTCGGTGGTGATGGATTTGGTCAATTACCTCAGAACCGCAAAACGTGCGCATCCGATATCAGGAATGACTCTAAAAATTACAAAAAGTGGGGAGCTTGGCTTGCTAAAAATTCAAAATAAACCACTAAATCTGGAAAAAACTTATAACATTGCGACGAGTGATTATCTACACAATGGAGGAGACCGCATGAACTTTTTTAAAAAAAATGATTCTGTTTTTAGACTAGATTATAAAATCAGAAATATTTTAATCGACTACTTCGGTTCACAAGACACCCTAAAACCAAGGTCTGACATGCGCTTCACTTACACAAAAAACGATGAATAGAAGAAAATTTATAAAGCAAACCGCTGCGAGTTCTACACTTCTCTCATTAGGTCCTTTAACAGCGGCTTGTTCTAAAAAAACAGCCACAAAAATCACTGTCTTACACACCAATGATGTCCATAGCCATATCGATCCTTTTAGAACCGATAGCGGAAAAAATGCCAATAAAGGAGGAGTTGCAAGAAGGGCGACACTGATTCAAAAACTACGGGACGAAAATCCCCACACCCTTTTATTCGATGCAGGGGATATTTTTCAAGGGACCCCTTATTTTAATTATTTTGGAGGTGAACTGGAATTTAAACTAATGAGCATGCTAGATTATGATGCTGCTACCATTGGAAATCACGACTTTGACAATGGAATTGATGGACTCCATGCGCAATTACCACATGCCAAATTTGATTTTATTTCTGCAAATTATGATTTTAGCAATACCGTTTTAGAGGCCGATGTTAAATCCTATAAAATTTTCAAAAAGGGGGGCGTTAAAATTGGTGTTTTCGGACTGGGAATTGAACTTGCAGGGCTGGTTAATGCCAAAGCATTTAAAGAGACCAAATACCTCAACCCAGTAGAACTGGCTCAAGACATGAGTCGAACTTTAAAAGAAAAAGAAAATTGTGATTTAATAATCTGTTTGTCCCACTTGGGCTACAGTTATAAAAATCCTCAAAAAATATCAGATTTGACTTTGGCGAGTGCAACTGAAAACATTGATCTTATCATTGGTGGGCATACCCATACCTTTTTGGAAAAACCTACAGCTGTCAGCAATACTGCTGGCAAAACAGTTCTTGTAAACCAAGTTGGCTGTTATGGACTTTATTTAGGGAAAGTAGATTTTTATATGGGCTCTGATTTCACTCACTCAAATGCCCAGCTGCTGCCAATTGTCTAAATTTTATCCAAAAATGCTTGTTCTGTCAAGATTGTAATTCCTAAATCCTCAGCTTTTTGACGTTTGCTTGGCCCAACGTTAGACCCAGCAATTAAATAGGAGGTCTTCGAAGAAATTGAACTTACAACTTTCCCGCCATTGGATTCAATAAGTCTCTTCAGTTCGTTTCGGCTGACTTGATCAAAAACTCCCGAGACTACAATACGATGCCCTGTTAAAATCGTGGTTTGATTGGCCAATACCTCCTCTGAAAGCGAAAGTTGCAAGCCATAACTATACAAACGAGAAAGCAATCGAATGTTGGTGTCATTCCGGAAAAAAGCATAAACACTTTTGGCAATTTTAATCCCTATTTCGTCCACAGCTTCCAAGTCTTCAACTGAGGCTTGGGACAAAGCATGGACGGTTTTGTAATGTTTAGCTAAAATCTTAGCAACAGTTTCTCCAACATATCGGATGCCCAAGCCGAACAAGACGCGTTCAAAAGGAATTTGTTTTGAACTTTGGACGCCTTTGATTAGATTTTCGGCACTTTTTTGAGCCATACGTTCCAATGGCAGTAAATCCTTTATTTGAAGTGTGTATAAATCTGCAGCATCTTTAATCAAGCCAGCAGCTACCAACATGGCTACGGTTTCCCCACCCAATCCTTCAATATCTAGCGCTTTTCTTGAAATATAATGTTGAATTCGCCCTATAATTTGTGGGGGGCAACCGATGGTATTAGGACAGTAGTGTTGGGCCTCACCATCTTTACGAATAAGTGGGGTTTTACAATCTGGGCATTCAGAAATATATTTCGTTTCAGAGGCTCCAAGGTTTCGTTTTGACAAATCAACCCCGATAATTTTGGGAATAATTTCTCCGCCTTTCTCAACAAAAACCGCATCACCAACACGTACGTCTAATTTCAATATTTGATCGGCATTGTGCAAGGAAGCCCGTTTTACAATAGTCCCGGCAAGTTTAACAGCTTCGAGATTTGCCACAGGTGTAATTGCACCCGTTCTCCCAACTTGATATGAGATATAATTTAATTTTGTAGAGACTTGCTCCGGCTTAAATTTATAGGCCATCGCCCAACGAGGTGCTTTGGCTGTGAACCCAAGCTCTGCTTGTTGTTGAAGGTCGTTAACTTTCACTACGATGCCGTCAATTTCATATGGTAAATCACAGCGAGCTTTGTCCCAATATTCAATAAATTTCAACACTGCTTCAATGGAATCCACACATTGCGCTTCTTCAGGGACCTTAAAACCCCACATCCGCGCCTTCTCTAAATTTTCATATTGATATTTTATTCCTGTGTCTCCTTCAATACTGTACAAAAGGCATTCTAAAGGGCGCCTTGCAACTTCGCTGCTATCTTGAAGTTTTAAACTTCCCGAGGCTGTATTTCTGGGATTTTTAAAAGGTTCCTCCCCTTGAGAAACCCGTTGCTTGTTCATCGCTTTAAATCCTTTTAGGGGCAGAATAATTTCGCCGCGAATTTCAAAACTTTCTGGGAAATCACCTTGAAGGACCAAGGGCAAAGATTTAATTGTTTTGACATTGGCCGTAACATCATCTCCTTTGTTGCCGTCACCTCTAGTTAAGGCTCTAAAAAGACAACCATTTTTATAAGTGATACTAATGGAAGCACCGTCGTATTTTAACTCACATGTATAGGAGACTGGGCCATCTAATGCCCTTTTAATACGGGATTCCCAATCCAATAAATCGGACTTGGAGTAGGAATTGTCTAAAGAGTACATACGTTGGGCGTGAAAGACCGTCTGAAAGTTTTTAGTCACAGCACCACCCACTCGCATGGTTGGAGAATTGGGATCCGACAACTCCGGATATTGAGACTCCAAAACTTGAAGTTTTTTTAACTTTATATCAAATTCAAAATCTGAAATTGTAGGGTTATCCAACACATAATAATTATGGTTGTGTTTTCTTAATTCATTGCGAAGTTGAAAAATGAGTTCTCGATCTGACATTGTTGAATAACGCCTTGTCTATAGCATCCACTAAAATACTAAATTCAAGCAAAAAAAACTCTAAAAAAGAACTTAAAAGATTTTATTTTTTTTCAATTTTAAACATGCGATCTTTACCAAAAGTATCTTTTTTAAGCTGCTGGTTTTGAAAGTTTTTTAGGTCGAAAAGTGCTTGGATTTCACTTCCAAACGCTTCATTAATTTCCAAAAAACAAAAACCACCAGAAGAGAGATTTTTGAGAAGTATTTTTAAAATTGCATTGTAAAACATCAAAGGGTGATCGTCGTTCACAAAAAGAGCCAATGCGGGCTCAAAATCCAAAACGTTTGATGCCATTTCAGTAGCCTCGCTTTGGCGAACATATGGCGGATTGGATACAATCACATCAAAAGATGAAGTCAAATCTTCTGTACGAAAGATATCGGCTTCAATAAAATTTATATTGACTTTGTTATTCTTTGCATTTGTTTTAGCGACTTTTAATGCGTCTGCACTCACGTCCATGGCATAAATTTTGGCATTGGGGCATTGTTTGGCAAGCGCAACTGCAATGCAAGCTGAACCTGTTCCTATATCGAGAATTTTAAGTGCTTTATTTCTGTCGATGGATTTCAAAACCCATACCAGCAGTTCTTCTGTTTCAGGGCGCGGAATCAGAACATCAGAGTTGACAAAAAACTCCAATCCGAAAAAATAAGCCACTTCCAATACATACTGAATCGGTTCGTGTTTTTTTAAGCGTTTCAGTACATTATCAAAATAATCACAATCATAACTCGATACTTTTTTGTCGTAATTCAAAACCAATTCATGGGGTTTCAGCCCAAAATATGCATCACAAATTCTCTGAAAAAACAAGCGTTTTTCAGAATTTTTAAAGGCCTCTAATTCCCCTTCAAACAACGTCTTTAACTGTCTTAAATTCATTGTAATTTTTTTAGTATCGACAAACCACAATTGTGATGACCAGTATTTTCAATGGGGCCACCAATTGGAAAGAAACCACTGCATTTGTATAAAATCACAGGATTTTGGAGGCTTTCAATGGTTTCAATAGAACAGCATTCAAAACGAAATTTTTGCACTGACTCCAAGCATCTGTTTAATAGTTTTTGACCGAAACCCC
>Ga0160422_10002332_pt1 | contig 11876 bp, 16 predicted proteins | sample Fk160mmetaG_FD_108192 | JGI IMG/M metagenome (GOLD analysis project Ga0160422, IMG submission 108192) | Marine microbial communities from the Central Pacific Ocean - Fk160115 60m metaG | ecosystem: Environmental > Aquatic > Marine > Oceanic > Photic zone | place: The Central Pacific Ocean...
TAATAGAAAAAAGGAGAGAATACGATAAAACTAAAAAAAAAAAAAAATAAAAAAAAATGAAAATAATTATTACATTATTAATAGTATTTAATTTTATTATAACCTGTTCATTCGCAGAGGAAAAAAGAGATTGCTCAAATATTGAAAAATTTGTTGATAGGGTAAAATGTAAAGCAGCTAATTTAAAACCTAATAAATTTATAAAAGATACAATTGAATATCAAAAAAAAGCTTTTGAAAAAAAAGAGTAAAGTAAATGGACATTGAAAATTTAGCTAAAAAATTAAATATAAAATTGCCTGAACCGAAAGACCCAGTTGGTTCTTATATAGCAACAAAAATTGTAGGAAAATTATTGTTTATATCTGGTCAAATTTCTATTGATGAAAATGGAAAACTTATTAGAGGAAAAATTGGAAGTGACTTAAGCACTGATGATGGGTATAAAGCAGCACATAGATGTGGATTAAGTTTACTTTCACAAGCAAGTAAAGCATGTGGCCAAAAATATACTTTAAAATCATGTGTCAAATTGACTGGATATGTAAATTCGACTGATGATTTTACTGAACAACCAAAAGTCATAAATGGAGCCTCCGATATTATACATAAAATTCTTAATCAAGACGGTAAGCATACTAGAGCTGCTGTAAGTACAAATAGTTTGCCGCTTGGAGTTGCTGTAGAAGTCGATGCAATTTTTGAATTAAATTAATTATCTTCCTATGCCGAAATATTTAATGCCTTTTTCATGCATTTTTTTTGGAGAATAAATATTTCTCAAATCAAAAATTATAAACTTGGATTTTTTAACAAGTTTATTAAAATTTAACAATCTGAACTCGTTCCATTCAGTATGAATTATGATTAAGTCTGATTTTTTACACGCGATATTTATATTTTTACAAAACTCAACACTTTTTAATTTAGAAAACTCTTTTTTTTCTCCTGTTGGATCATAATATTTAATTTTTGCTTTATGCTTTGCAAGATAGTTTATCATTGGAATACTAGCTGCCTCACGCATATCGTCAGTATTTGGCTTAAATGTTACGCCTAAAAAAGTTATCACTTTATTTTTAATTTTATTTTTTAAAATATTCTTAACCCTGTTAACTAATAATTTTTTTCTATTTTCATTAGACTTAACAACTGTTTCAATAATACTTAATCTTGTTTTATGCTTTGAAGAAGTATCTAAAATTGCCCTTGTGTCTTTAGGAAAACATGATCCACCGTAGGCTGGTCCAGCCCTCAAAAATCTTTCGCCAATTCTTTGATCTAAACCCATCCCTAATGAAACATCTTTGATATCTACCTTTATTTTTTCACATAAGTTGGCTAATTCATTTATATAACTGATTTTTGTGGCTAAAAAAGCGTTTGATGCATATTTAATTATTTCAGCTCCTTTTCTAGATGTGCTTAAAAATCTAGAATTTTTTTTAATTAAAGGGATATATAAGGATCTCATTATTTTTTTTGCTTTCTCACTGTTAGTACCCACAACTACTCTATCCGGATATATAAAATCTCTAATTGCTTCACCCTCACGAAGAAATTCTGGATTTGATATTACATCAATAAGTTTTTTTTGTTTTAGTTTTCTAAAAATGTTTTCTAATACATCGCCAGTTCCAACTGGTACAGTAGATTTTGTAACTATTATTTTATACTTTTTTATATATTTTTTTATTTCTTTGGCAGCGGCAAAAACATATTTTAAATTTGCTGAATTACTGTTTTTTTTAGTTGGCGTACCAACACAAATAAAAATTATATCAGAATTATGAACTGCGTTCTTAATATCTGATGTAAATATAAGTCTTTTTTGTTTATAGTTTTTATACAATACTTCATTTAGTCCTGGTTCATAAATTGGAACAATGCCCTTATTTAATTGTTCTATTTTTTTTTGGTCTTTATCAACACAATAAACTATATTTCCCATGTCTGAAAAACAAACACCACTGACTAGACCCACATAACCAGTACCAATCATGCATAATTTCATGATTTTGAAACCTCTATACAAGATTTTTTATAACCATCCATAGAACCGCAATCAAGATATTTTCCGGTGAAATTATGAGAAATGAATTTTTCTTTATTTGATATCAGAATTCTTATTGCGTCTGTTATGTGTATTTCGCCACCTGCGCCGGGTTTTAATTTTGATATTACATTAAAAATTTTTTTTGGAAGAATATATCGTCCTATTACAGCTCTATTAGATGGTGCATCTTTAATTTTTGGTTTTTCAATAACATCATTTATAAAATGATTTTTTTTATTAATTTTTTTTCCAAGTTTATATATTCCCCATCTTGAAACAGTTTTTTTTGGTACGTTTATACTCGCCATTACTGAACAATTATAATTATTATGCATTTTAATCATCGATTTAGAGCAATTATTTTTGATAATTAAATCATCTGGTAATAACATAAGAAAATATTTATCTTTAATGAATTTTTTTGTTTTATAGACAGCATCTGCGGTGCCAAGCGGCTTATTCTGAAAAACAAATTTTATCATTTTTTTGTATTTAAGAATTTTTTTATATTCATTCTTAACTCTTTTATCGTTTTTTTTGCTTATAATTTCTTTGTAAAACTTATCTTTATAAAAATATTTTTTAATCATTAATTTTTTTGAGGAAATGATAAATACGACTTCTTTAATACCAGCATCTATACATTCGTCTAAAATATATTCAATTCCTGGTTTACCATTCATAGGTAGTAGTTCCTTAGCGAAAACGCTTGTTAATGGTAAAAGCCTTGTGCCTAATCCAGCTAATGGTATAATTGCTTGTCTAATCATGATTTAAATATAAATTCATGAAGTACCATAAATGATAATTATTAAAAGCATTAATAAATTAAAAAAGGAACTTTATTTAAAAAAAAATGTTGGTTTTGTGCCAACTATGGGTTCATTGCATGGCGGACACGTGTCTTTAATTAAAAAATCAAAGAAAATGTGTGAAAAGACTGTGGTAAGCATCTTTGTAAATCCTAAACAATTTAATAATAAAAAAGATTTCATAAAATACCCTAGAAACGTTGATACAGATGTTAAAATTTTATCAAAGCACAAAGTTGATTATATATTACTACCAAGTTTTCAGGATCTGTATTCAAATAATAAGTACTCAAAACAAAAACTTAAAGAGAAAGATATTGTAATGTGTGCAAAGTACAGAAAAGGTCATTTTGAGGGTGTTTTAGCAGTAATAAATCAATATTTAAAAAAATTAAAATTTGACTATATATTTTTGGGAGAAAAAGACTTTCAACAATTACATCTAATTAAAAAATTTACGAAAAATAGGTTTAAAACGAATGTTGTAGCCTGTAAAACTATTAGGGATAAATCTTTTCTACCCTACTCATCAAGAAATAAATTGCTAAATAAGAATTGTATAAATAAAGCAAGAAAAGTATCAAAAATTCTAAAACAATATTATTTAAGTATAAAAAAAAATTTTAAAAACCACTCTAAGAAAAATATGGTAGAAAATTATGTTAAAAAATACACAGATAAAATCGAATATTTTGATATAAGGAATAAAAAAAATCTTTCTATTAAATACAACAAAACTAATTTTAAAATATTTATAGCTTATTATTTAGATGGAGTAAGATTAATAGATAATTATTAGTTATAAAAGAAAAAAGCACCAATTCCTAAAAAAGATAAAAAGCCAATTACGTCAGTAATTGTAGTTACAAAAACACTTGAAGCAAGTGCAGGATCTATATTTATTTTTTTTAAAAAAATAGGTACTAATATTCCAAATAATCCAGCTACTATCATATTTAATATCATTGAAATTGAAATGATTAAAGACAATGTAACGTCACTGAACCAAAAATATACAACTACAGCACTTATGATAGCAAATATTACTCCATTTAATATTCCTATCAGAAATTCTTTTATTATATTTTGTGAAAAATTATTTTTTGTTAGCTGATTTGTTGCAATAGTTCTGATAGTGACAGCCAATGTTTGCATACCAGCATTACCTCCCATTGATGCCACAATTGGCATTAATACAGCAAGTGCAACTACTTTTTCAATATCTTCCTGAAAAAAACCGATTACAATTGATGCAATTATTGCCGTTAACAAATTTAATAATAACCAATTAAATCTTCTTTTAGTTTTTTTAATTACACCATCTGTTATTTCCTCATCTCCTACACCGGCAAGTCTTAATGCATCTTCTTCAGCTTCCTCTTTTAATACAGTTAATACATCATCACTAGTTATCATTCCTACTAATTTATTATTCTTATCTACTACACACGCAGAGTTTAAATTGTAATTTTCAAACATATTAGCAACTTGCTCTCTATCCATATCTACTGGAATCGACAATTGAGATTCATTCATGATCGACTCCATTTTTGTTTCACGCGGAGTTCTTAACACCTTTGACGAAGGCACTGTGCCAATTGGTGTAAATTCAGTATCTACTATAAATATTTCTAAAAATTCCTCTGGTAGATCTTTATTTTCTCTTAAATAATCAATAGTTTGTCCCACAGACCAGTTGTTTGGTATTGCTGTAAATTCTCTCTGCATAATCCTAGCAGCAGAATCTTCTGGGTAGCTTAAACTTTCGAGTAAGGCAAATCTATCTTTTGGGGGAAGTGAGCTTAAAATTTGGTTTTTATTTTTTTCATCAAGGTTTTCAATAATTTTAATTGCGTCATCAGACTCAAGATTTTTAAGTATAAAAACAACAGACTCTATAGATAAATAATTAATAATTTCAGTTTGTATAGCTTCATTAAGCTCGACAAAAACTTCTGGCTCTATTTTAAAATTGTTAAGTTTTATTAAATTTTCCCTGTCATTTTGATCCAAGTGCTCAATTATATCAGCAGCGTCAGCAGGGTGCATTTCTTTAAATGAATTGCTTATAAAAGTTGTGTCATTAGTGGAAATTTTGTCTGTAACAACTTTTATATACTCTTTATTAAATTCAAAATTTACTCTTTTATCTTTAATTTTTCTTACTAAAGTCATAATAATCAATATTTTTATATGGCACTTTTAATGATTAATTTTTAGAATACAATCTTTAATGAATATTGAGATAAAAATAACCAAAAAACCAATAGAATATCATTTAGCTATTAAGAAATTAGAAGAAAGAGTGTTAGGTGTAAAAGAGCACGATAAACCTGAACTTATATGGATCCTTAAGCATAAAGCAGTATATACTGGAGGAACAAGTTTCTCAAAAAAAGACATATTAGAAAAGGATATTAATGTCTTAAAAACAAATAGAGGTGGAAAAATCACATATCATGATCCTGGTCAATTAATTTTTTATTTCGTTATTAATCTTAATAAAAGAAAGAAGGATATTAGATGGTTTGTTAATGTTGTTGAAAAGACTGTTATACAAACCTTAAAATTTTATAATATTAAATCATTTGCAGATAAAAAAAATATCGGTATATGGATAAATCATCAAAATGAAATAAAAAAAATTAGTTCTATAGGTTTAAAAGTAAAAAAATGGATTATATATCATGGGTTTTCAATTAATATATCTACAAATTTGAAAAGTTTTAAAAAAATTGTTCCATGTGGTATTAAAAATAAACAAGTAACAAATTTAAAAGAAATAAAAAATTCAAATTTTCACAATTTAAATAAAGTTCTTATTTCTAATTTTTTAAAAAATTTGGAAGGATAAATTTTTTTTTACCTAGAAATTCTAGAAAATGTTTTGGTAATGGTGCTTTAAATGAAAATTTAATGTTGTTGATTTTAAATTTTAACATATATGAGTGAAGCATTAAATACTTTGATATATTACTGCTAGTAGAATATTTATTATCACCAATAATAGGGTGCCCAAGAAAAGATAGTTGCTTTCTTAATTGATGTTTTCTTCCTGTGATAGGTTTCAATTCAACTAAACTATAATTTTGATTTCTGTCTAATACTCGGTAATAAGTTATTGCTTTTTCAATTACTTTTTTATTATTTTCAAATTTCTCTAAATTATGTATCCATTCACCTTTATTACTATTTATTTCACCTGAACAAACACAAATATAAGTTTTATATATTTTTCTTAATCTAAAAAGCGATGTAAGAGTTTGTGCGGCTTTTCTATTTTTACCAAATATAAGAACACCAGAGGTATCTTTGTCTAATCTATGTACTGTAAAAGGTTTAACGTCATCAAAGTATTTACTTTTGGTAAAAATATCTGTTAAATTTAATCTTGACTTTGTCCCACCTTGTACTGCAATACCTGCATGTTTGTTTATTGCTATCATATCTTCATTATTAAAAATTATACTTGATTCATTTTTTTTTAGGATTTTTTTATTTGGTATTAATATTTTTTTTTTAATGATATTTTTAAACTCAAATTTGTATATTTTAATTAAATCATTTGTAAAAACCTTTTGTGAACTTTTGATTTTTTTTCCATTAAGTTTAATTTTGCCAATTCTTAATAATTTTTCAATTAAACTTTGTGGTATACTATTTATATTTTTTTTAATCCATCTATCAATACGCATAGAATCATAATCTTTATTTACCCGATATAATTTAATCATGATAATTTAATTGATTTATGAATTTACGCTGGAATCTTTTTTTCTTCTATCTTATTTTCTTTTACTGTTTCTTTATTCTTCTTTTTTTTATCAATCTTTTTTGCTTCTAGATCTCTATCGACAAATTCAATTATAGCTATTGGTGAATTATCTCCATATCTAAATCCTGCTTTTATAATTCTTGTGTAGCCGCCTTTTCTATCTTTATATCTTTTAGATAAATTTTTTCTCACTTTATTGGTATTTTCGATATTTCCCAATTTAGACATTAGCGACCTTAGATTTTTTAAACTTTCATTTTTTCCCAAAGTTACTATTTTGTCTATTTGAGGTTTTAAAACTTTAGCTTTTGGTAGAGTTGTTTTTATCTGTTCATATTTAATTAAAGAATTAAGCATATTTTTAATCAATGATTTTCTGTGCTCAGATGTTCTATTTAGCTTTTTATATCCTAATTTATGGCGCATTATATTGCTTCCTCTAATTTTTTTGAAAGTTCAGCAATATTGTCTGGCGGCCAGTTAGGAATTTCCATTCCTAAGTATAACGACATGCCTGTTAGAACCTCTTTTATTTCATTTAATGATTTTCTCCCAAAATTAGGTGTTCTTAACATTTCGCCCTCAGATTTTTGAACTAAATCACCTATGTATATTATATTGTCATTTTTCAAACAATTCATTGATCTAACAGACAACTCAAGTTCATCAACTTTTCTTAATAAATTTTTATTAAACTCTGGCTCAGAAGGCTGATCTCTAACAATAACTTCTTGTGGTTCATCAAAATTAACAAACATGCCTAATTGATCCTGAAAAATACGTGCAGAGTAAGCTACAGCGTCTTCTGCAGATATAGATCCATTTGTCTCAACTTCCATGGTCAACTTATCATAATCAAGTGCTTTACCTTCTCTAGCAGTGCTTATTGAATAAGAAACTTTCTTAACAGGACTAAACAATGAATCAATTGGTATTAAGCCTAAAGGTGGTTCATCTGGTTTATTAAGATCAGCTGGAACATAACCTTTACCGTTACCAACTGTCATTTCCATATGAAAATTGGTATTTTCATCAAGATTACATATTATTAAATCAGGGTTTAAAATTTCTATATCTGCTACAGGGGTAATGTTAGAAGCTTTTATTTGACCTGGGCCTTTAGCATCTAAAATCAGTTTTTTTGTACCCTCAGCGTTACTTTTTAACGCTAAAGATTTTACGTTTAAAACAATGTCAGTAACATCTTCTCTTACTCCTTTTATAGATGTAAACTCATGTAATACTCCATCAATTTGTATTGCTGTTACAGCGGTACCTCTGATTGAGGAAAGTAGTATTCGTCTTAAAGAATTACCCAGCGTTAAACCATAACCTTTTTCTAAAGGCTCAGCAATTATTTTTGCATATGATTTGTCATCACTTAACTTAACATCAAGTTTTGATGGTTTAATTAGGGATTTCCAATTTTTTAAATTAACATCTGTATTTTCCATTATACTCTCCTTTTTTTTGGTGGTCTTGTTCCATTATGGGGCATTGGTGTTGTATCTTTAATTGATAAAATTTTAAATCCTCTTGCTTGTAATGCACGAAGTGCAGTCTCTCTTCCAGAGCCTGGACCTTTAATTTCAACAGATAAAGTTTTCATCCCCATTTCTAAAGCTTTTATTGCTGCTGAATCTGCTGCTACTTGTGCAGCATAAGGTGTTGATTTCCTCGAGCCCTTGAAACCTTTTTGACCTGAAGATGCCCAAGAAATTACATTGCCGTTTGTATCTGCAATTGAAACTATAGTATTATTAAATGTTGATTGAACATAAGCAATTCCGTTAACAATATTCTTTTTTGTTTTTTTCTTTTTTGAATATGTACTTTTCTTCGTAGTCTTTGATTTAGTTTCCGGGTTATTTTTTGTGTTTTGTATTTTTTCTTTTGACATATTTTATTTTTTCAGTGGGGTTAATTTTTTACCTGCAATTGCAATTGCCTTACCTTTTCTTGTTCTAGCGTTACATCTTGTTCTTTGACCTCTAACAGGTAATTTTTTTTTATGTCTTGAACCCCTGTATGAAGCTAAGTCGATAAGTCTTTTAATACTAAAGGAGTTTTCACGTCTCAAATCACCTTCAACAGTATAGTTTTGATCGATAAATTCTCTTATTTTTAAAATTTCCTCATCTGTCAATTCGCTAACTCTTTTATTTGATGGTATAGATAAAGATTTACAGATATCATCTGAAAACTTGTCACCAATCCCAAAAATATATGTTAATCCAACTTTGACGAGTTTATTTGTAGGGATGTTTACACCTGCTATACGAGCCATAAATTGAGAATAAAAATTTAGCCTTTTATATAAGAAGAAGTTTTAATGTCAATGTCTTAAACATTAAGTATTTCCTCAATTTTTAGAGATATATCCCTTATTTCCATAGATCCATCGACCTCATGAAAATTATCATTTTTAGAATAAAATTCTAGCACGGGTTTTGTTACTTCCATATATGTATCATACCTTTTAAGAATAGTGTTAGCATCATCATCCGATCTTTTTTCAAGTACTTTTCTTTTTTCAATTCTTTTAATTATCGCGCTTTTTTCAACATTTAGAAAAAAAATGAAATTAATTTCTTGATTAGATTTATCTAGTAATTTTTCAAGATTCTTTGCTTGATTTATTGTTCTTGGGTAACCATCAAAAATTAATTTATTTTTTTTATTTTCATCAAAAATAATATTTTCTAATAGCTTGTTTACTATTTCATCATCTACAAATTTACCTTCGTTCATATTACTTATTATTTTCTTACCTATGATTGTATCTTTTTTAATTTCTTCCCTTAACATATCGCCAGTTGATATTTGGTAACTATTAAATCTTTTTACCAAATATTTTGCTTGTGTACCCTTGCCGGCACCAGGTGGACCAAAAATTATGATATTCACTTATTTTCCAAACTTTGTTTTTTTAATTAATTGTTCATATTGTGAACTCATCAATCTAGTTTGTATTTGAGTTACAGTATCAATGGCTACAACAACTACAATTAAAATTGATGTACCGCCCAAATAAAATGGTATTGGATAATTCGCAATTAAAAACTCTGGCATTAAACATACTAATGTCAAATATAAAGCACCTATGGTCGTCAACCTTGTTAATATAGTATCTATATATATAGCAGTACTTTCCCCAGGTCTTATGCCTGGTATAAACCCACCGTATTTTCTTAAATTGTCAGCAGTTTCGTTTGGATTAAAAGTTATTGACGTGTAAAAAAATGTAAAAAAAATAATACCTGAAGCATAAAGTAACATGTATAATGGTTGACCTTGGGAAAAATACGATGTGATATCTAAAACAGTATCGTTTGAAGAAACATTAAAATTTGAAAATGTGACTGGTAATAACAACAGCGCTGATGCAAAAATAGCTGGTATTACTCCTGCTGAATTAATTTTCAAAGGTAGATGAGATGAGTCACCACCATATATTTTATTACCCATTTGTCTTTTTGGATAATTTATAAGAATTTTTCTTAAAGCTCTTTCCATAAAAACTATAAACATAATAGTAGCTATTAATAAAATAAAAATTCCTATTATCATTAGTGTTGAAATTGCACCTGTTCTACCAAGTTCGAAAGTAGTGACTAAAGCTCTAGGTATTTCAGCTACAATTCCAGCAAATATTATTAATGATATACCATTGCCGATTCCTCTTTGTGTAACTTGTTCACCTAACCACATTAAAAAAATTGTTCCAGCAACTATTGTGCTTACAGTAGAAATTTTAAAATAAATTCCTGGATTAATAACTAAATTTGCTGATGACTCTAGACCCACGGCTAGACCAAAACCTTGAACAGTCGCCAAAACTACAGTGCCATATCGTGTAATTTGTGTAATTTTCTGTCTACCTTGTTCACCTTGAGCTTTTAAATTTTTAAAATAATCTGATACTCCAGTAAGGAGTTGGACTATGATTGATGAGGAGATATATGGCATTATACCAAGAGCAAAAATTGCCATCCTGCTGACAGCCCCTCCAGCAAAAACATTAAACATTCCTAGAAGACCTTTCTGATTACCTTCCATTAATATTTTTAATTGCTCAGGGTCAATTCCTGGCAAGGGGACGAATGTTCCAAGTCTATAAATCGATAGTATTAATATTGTAAATAATACCCTATTTTTTAGATCACTTGATGCAGAAGAGCTCATTTACTAAATTTTTGTTTTAATTGTTATAGTGCAACCAACTTTTTCCAATTTTAATTTAGCCCTCTCTGATATAAAGTCAGTTTCAAGAGTTATTTTATCCTTTATTTCACCATCACCCAATATTTTTAATTTATTAAATGAGTTATTAAGTAAATTGATCTTTTTTAAATATTTAAGATCTATTTTTTCTGATGGTGTAATAATTTTTTTATCTAAAAGTAATTGTAATTTATTTAAGTTAAATATTGCTACCTTGTTTTTGCTGATGCTATTAAATCCTCTTTTTGGTAGTCTTCTAAATAATGGCATTTGTCCACCCTCAAAACCTTTAATTGCAACACCTGACCTTGATTTTTGCCCCTTCACACCTCTACCAGAAGTTTTCCCTTTACCTGAACCTATTCCTCTCCCAACTCTCATTTTTTTAACTTTTATTTTTGAAGTAGAATTTAAGTGCATTACTATCCTCTTTTCTCAACAATCTCAGAAATTTTTTTATTTCTTAAATTAGAAATATTTTTTGGTGAATTTTGTTTTGATAGAGCTTTCATACAAGCACGTATTACATTGTGTGGATTTGAGGTTCCAATAGATTTTGCAACAATATCTTTAATACCTAAGACTTCACACACAGCTCTTATTGGGCCGCCAGCAATTATTCCAGTTCCCTTTGGTGCTGATCGCAATTTAATTTTACCAGCTCCATCTTTTCCATAAATATCGTGATGTATAGTTCTGCCATCTCTTAATGGAATTTTTAACATTTTTCTTCTTGCTAATTCATTGGCTTTTTTAATAGCATCAGGAACTTGTTTAGCTTTCGCGTGAGCAATTCCAATTTGCCCGTTTTGATTTCCTACAACAACTAAAGCAGAAAATCCAAATCTTCTTCCACCTTTAACAACTTTAGTTATTCTGTTTATATGAACTAACTTTTCTAAAAAATTATCATTTTTTTCCATATTAAAATTCCATCCCATGTTTTCTTAATGTTTCAGCGAATATTTTAACTCTACCGTGATATTTATAAATTCCTCTATCAAAATAA
>Ga0160422_10002334_pt1 | contig 11869 bp, 9 predicted proteins | sample Fk160mmetaG_FD_108192 | JGI IMG/M metagenome (GOLD analysis project Ga0160422, IMG submission 108192) | Marine microbial communities from the Central Pacific Ocean - Fk160115 60m metaG | ecosystem: Environmental > Aquatic > Marine > Oceanic > Photic zone | place: The Central Pacific Ocean...
GAAAAAAATAATTTTAATCATTATCGGAACTTTTTTAGTTGGATGTTCAAACAAATTAGATAAAAATAATATTGAAAAATTTGTAATTGAACATTTTGAAGTTCAAACTGATTCAGTTGGAGCAGTTAAAGCAATGGATGAAAACATTTCAGATTCCATTATATTATTTAACCTATCAAATGGATGGGTTGGAAGGCCTGATTGGGTTAATGATGTTACTAAAATAAAATCTGAATGGTTTTATGAAGACTCTATTAAAACTGAAATAACAGATATTGAAATAATCGGAAATATAGCAAGTGTATATGGCAATGCTAGCTGGTTTGTTTCAGGAATTAAAACCGCTAGAGCTGGGTTTCATTCAGTAATTGCAAAAGAAAAGGGTAAATTAGTATTCAAACGACATTCTTGGATGAATTGGGATATTAATCGGTCTGCAAACTCATTTGTGTGGCCATCAACAAAAGTTGAAGGTGCACTTGATTTATATAATGAAATGAGATCCGCAATGGCAAACTTAAGAAATAATGATGCTCTTGCTTACTCAGATAGCTTAGTTAAAATTGATCCAAATTTAGCAGTCGCCCACGTTGGAAAAATGCACTATTTATTTATGAAAGGAAAGAGTAATGAATTAAATGAGCTTATTAAAGAAATTGAACCAAAAATAAAAAATGCATCTCTTGCCGAAAAATATTACATAAATACCTTATCACCATCTTCATCTAGAGAAGAAGTGCTAGAAAAATATGAAAACGCATTAGTATATGCAGCTAATGATCCACTATTAAGAGGTTGGTATGCATACTATTTAGAGGATATAAATGAAAGAATTGAAAATATTAATATTGGGTTAAAAAGATTTCCAGAAAATATTGTTCTAAATAACATGATGGCATACTTAATGTTAGATAAAGGAGATATTGAAGCTGCTATAAGTCATATTAATATTAATATGACTATTCATCCTGACGAACCTAATGTTTACGACACTATGGGTGATGTTTTATTAGCTTCGGGTGATACTTTAAAGGCAAAAAAAATGTTTTTGACTGCATATGAATTAAGTAGGAATTTGATAACTGGAGCAGAGGAGTTTTTCAATGTATCAAAAGAAAAAGCTGACGCCCTTAATTAAAAAATTTTAGAAAATAAAATAGGTCAAGTTATTTTAAAATAACTTGACCTATAAGGCTCCACTTGTTCGTTATCGTTCGAACCGCTCTTGGAAAGATTTAAAAAAGTTTAGGGAGTGAAAACGCCTCTCAATTATGAGAGGCGTTTTTCATCATAAATAAAATTCTAACAAGACATTACTGGCTCTTAATTTACTGGTATTACAAGTAATCTTTCAATTGGTTTAATGTGTTAATTGAATTAACTCCTTTTGGCACACTAATTTTATGATAATTAAATAAAATTGCATCCATACCTACATTCAAAGCCCCCTGAATATCAGCTTCTAAGTTGTCACCAATCATAATAGAAGAATAAAAATCAGCATTAGCCTTATTAATTGCAAGTTGGAATATCTTTTGATTTGGCTTTTTTACTCCAGCCATCTCTGAATTAGTGACAGTCTTAAAAAAATTGTCAATTCCAGAATTTATTAATTTAAGATTTTGGACTTCTTGGAATCCATTTGTAATTATATGTAGGTTATATTTACTATCTAGATATTTTAATATTGGAATAGTTTCATCAATTAAAAAATTGAATGATGATAAATACTTGATATAATCATCAGAAAGTTTATCTATTATTTTAGTTGAAACATCCCTACCAAGTGCCTTAAAAGTGTCATTTAATCTGCCATATCTAAGCTTATCTTTTGATATATTATTTTCTCTGTAAAGTTTCCAATAATCATTATTAATTGGAATATAAGTTGATAAAAAAATATCGACATCGATATTGATTTTATTATCATTAAGTATTTTCTTGAATGTGTATTTTGAGTTTTTATCAAAATCCCATAATGTATGGTCTAAGTCAAAAAATATATCTTTAAATTTTTTGTTCATCATTCTGGGAATTAATAATAATTTCAAATGTAAGAAATAAAAAAAGGTTAAGTTATTTTTAAAAATAACTTGACCTAAAAAGCACCCCTTGTTGGTTATCGTTCGAACCGCTTTTGTAAGGATTTGAAAAAGTGTAAAGAATATCTGCTTTAGAAAATTCAAATTCTATAACCTACCTCAAAGGATGATGTATTTAGGAAAACCATGGGTGGGTAGCCAGTATGTTTTCTTCTATTATCTTCTCTTTTTCAGCATGATGTTTTAGACCGAGCAATACAGCCTTTAAATAGTTTTTTAACTGTGGTGTGATATACAATATGTAAGGTATATATGAAAAAAATTTAGGCCAGTTTATGAGCAGGTGTGGATATACCGTAATCTTAACTTTAGTATTCTTTCTATTATCTTTAAACTGCCATTTTACAAATGATTTTGGTCCATCAATCTCTCCTATCACGAGACTAAATGATTGCTTTACATTCCATTCTAAGATCTCTCGTTTGTATGTTTTTCCATTTAGATAAGTAAGAAAATCTTGAGACTCTATACCTGGCCACTTTACTGCCTCATTTTTTTTGCAGTAGGGATGAAACTGCTCTAGATGCCCTGGTTTTGAAATAATCTCCCATAGCGTTGAAAGTGAAGCGTCGATTTCTTGCTCAAATGATATAGGCCATTGAGAACGATATTTAATAAACAAACTCTCTTTTACCATTTTTATTAGTTTACATACTAGTCCTTAATTGAGTCAATACTTATTTTACTTTTCTTAAATATTCCATTGCCAAAAGCAACTAATTCATTTTTTGAATTAAACATTTTAGACTCTGCAGTGAATTCTTTTTCAGACACTGAACATAATGTTCCTATAGATTTAATATAGCCATTTGGTACAGGCATTATAAAAGTAATATTAAAACTGGCTGTTAATAACATATAATCTTGAACTACAGATTGAGCAGCAAAAAATGCAGCATCGTCTAACATTTTAAAATAAACAGAACCATGGATTGCTTTTAAAGCATGAAAATAGTCTTCCTTAATTGGCATTTTGATCTCAGAGTAATTTTTTGAAATTATTATTTCTGTATTACCATAGATCTCTTTATTAAGGTTCGCATTTAAATAAATATTCTCTAGTTTTTTATAATGTGCATCTGTCATAAAACCAAAAGTACAAAATCAAATCAGGGAAGTAAAATAGAAAAGCTAATCATTAACAAAGCAAATACTATATTAGGCTGACTTATAGATGGAGGCATTTACCCCGTCCAATCATATAGAAAAATGATAAATGAGAATAAAAATATCTTACGCATGATATTTGAAGTTGGAATTTTAGTATCATAAAAGTTCACCTAACCTGAAAGGCTCCCCTCGTAGGTTCTGGTTCGAACCGCTTTTGGATAGGTCTTAAGAAGTTAAGGGGGGGCTAATTATTAGTTTTTTGAAGAATTTTTCCCGATAACCTGTACAAATTTAATTCGGCTATTTTTGCGTTATATAATGTTTGATTTAATACATTTTTTGATATGCTTAAATCTATTTGAGCTTGTCTAAAGTCATTACTACTAAGTTGCCCTTGGTAAAATTGTTCCTTTGATATTGCAAAAAACTTTTCTGATGTCAATAGATTTTTTTCCCTTAAATCAATTAAATTTATATTATTTTGATAAAGCTTATAAGATGCATCAAATTGTTGTTGAATTTCTTTTTTAATAGCAGACAACTCTAATTTATTTGATTCAATTTGAATCTTTGAGTTTTTAGTGATTTTATTTTTAGCTAAAGCATCAAAAATATCCCATGAAAAATTAATAAAATTAGTTAGCCCTAAAGTAGACTGATCTAGTACTATACTTGTGTTACTCTCAATTTTACTGTATCCATACTGAGCTGAAATATCAATGTTAGGAAGAATAGATAACGTATTTATTTTTTTATCTTTTTTTGAAGCATCTAGAACATATTGACCAAGTAAAATATTATTATTATTATTTTGTGTTTCACGATTTAAATCAGAATAGCTCAAATTTCTATTTATTTCTACTTTATCTTCAACTATAAAGTCATATACTAAATCTCTATTCAATGTTATATTTAATTGGTTTTTTGCATCTAAGAGATCAAACTCAACATTCATTAGATTAATACTATCATTGTTTAGATCTATTTCAGCACTTAGTAAATCTAAATTTGAAGCATTACCAAATTCATTGAGAACTTTAATTCTGTTGTACCTTTCTTTTGATACGACTAGTAACTCTTTAACTATTTTATAATTTTCCTGTAAATAAGCAATGTCAAAATATTCTTTTGCTGTTTTTAATAAAACTTGCTCTATTTGGATTGATAGTTCTACGGATTTAAGGTTTCTTTGTTTTTTTAACTTTTGATAAGTATAAATAGATCCTAGTCCATTAAAAACATTGTAACTTATCCCAACGTTTCCGTTTATACTTTTTGATTCAGATCTTGCATTTTCTATTGCAGGAAAGTTGTCTGTTGCAAACTCGAGGCTTGAATTACCGTTGCTACTTGAAACTGATCCATTTAAAATTATTCTAGGTAATACACCTAATGCACCCACTTTTTCATAGTTTCTAATTTGATCTAATTCATTCGTTTTTATTTTGACATCGATATTTTCTTTTAATGTCATAGACAGGGCTTTCTCTAAGCTAATTAGTTCCTGAGAAAACCCATAATTATTGAGTAATAAACCAATATTTACTAAAAGAATGAATTTTATTAAAAATCTAGAGCTTTTCATATTCTAATTCTTTGATTGCTGGTTCTAGTTCTTCATCATTGAGCTTTTTACCAGTAAATATCCATTCTTTAATATATCTCATTTTGTTGACGACCTTTAAAAAGGCTGGTAGAAATACTAAAGTTAAAAGTGTAGCAAGTATTAATCCATACGCAATTGCAATTGCCATTGGGATTAAAAATTGAGCTTGTAATTCTTTTTCAAAAATAAGTGGTGCAAGACCTGCGATAGTTGTAATTGATGTTAAAATAATTGGCCTAAACCTTGACAGTCCAGTATCTTGAATTGCATCGTCTAATTTTAATCCTTCTTTTAAGTTTTTATTGAATTTACTTATAAAAACAAGAGAATCATTTACTAAAATCCCTATCAATGCAATCATTCCAAAATACGAGAACATTGATAATTGAAAATTATGAATAAAATGTCCCCATCCAACACCAATAAATCCAAAAGGAATTAGCACAAATACAGCAAATGTTTGAAGTAAACTTCTAAAAGTGAATAAAATAATTGTAAGCATTAGTATTAATACAATTGGTCCAGAAAACTTTAAAGAATTTCCTGTTTCAGCTTGAGATCTAATTTGTCCTTCTACAGAATGTTTAATTGATGGATAAATTGTCTTAATATTTGAATTTATAAATTCTTCAATGTTTGCTGTTATTGATAATGGATTGTCAATCTTGGGGTTCAGTAAATCAGCATCTATTTGAACAGATCTTTTACCATTTAAATGATCAATACTTAGAAGATCTCTTTCTATCTTTATATCTACAAGATCTCCAACTAAAAAATTATTACCCATTAAATTAATTCTCATATTTTCTAAATCATAGATTGAATTTCTATCTTTTTCATTGTATCTAATCCAAATTTTAACCTCGTTTGTTCCTATTTGAAGGCGTTGTGATTCAAACCCATAAAATCCATTTCTTATCTTATTTAAAATTTGAGCAGTCGATAGATTCATTTGATAAGCTCTGTTTTTTAATATTAATTTTATTTCTTTTAACCCTTTTTCATCACTACTTGAAATATTCTTCATTAATTGAAGACTTACCATATAATCTTTAAGTATTTTAATAGCACTTAATAATTCGTCATTATTTTCTGAGTACAATGCAATGCTAATTGCTTTCCCAAAAGGACTTTCAACATCAAAAGTTAAAGATTCTGCACCTGGAATTTCTCCAACTGCATCTTTTAGATAATTTGTTATTTCTGAAGTCCCAATAGTTCTTTCTTCAGATGGAATTAATAAAATCGTTAAACTACTTTTTTCAGAGCTTTGAGCTGATTGTACTGACCATTGGTCAGCAGATTGGTTATTTCCTATAGTCTTTTCAATGGCTCTAACTAAAGAAACACCGTCATTAAATTCTTTACTTAATTTATTACTTTTTTCTAAAATTTTATTTTCAATGTAGTTAATCCACTTTTCTGTTTTTTCTTCACTTGAACCTGCTTCAAATTTTAAATTAACAATTATACTTTCTCCCTCTATACTTGGGAATACAGTAGATTTGATCAAACCTGCATTTATAGCACTTAATGAAATAGCTAATGAGCATATAAATATTAAAATGATTGTAAGAGGATTATTTATAGCAAATTTTAGAATTGGAGCGTAGTATTTTGATTTTATATTATCTAAAACATCAGTAGTTTTATCAATTACTTTATTAATTTTTTTACTTGACTGTATTCCCTTTAATGCATTTGAGTGTGCAATGTGACTAGGGAGTATTATTATTGCCTCAATAAGTGAAAAAGCTAGTGTGCCGATTACTACAAATCCCATTTCTGGGAAAAAATCTCCGAGCATTCCATCAAGCATAAAAAACAAAGAAAAGGCTACAATAGTTGTTAATATTGCAGAGGTAACAGCAGGTAAGACTTCTAACGTCCCATTAATTGCTGCGTTTATTCGATTTTCGCCTTTTTCATATCTCTGATAAATATTTTCAGCAATAATAATTCCATCGTCAACAAGAACTCCAACTACAATAATCATCCCGAATAATGATATTACATTTAAAGTAATGCCATAGAAAGAAGCCAAAATAAACATCCCTGAAAATGAAATAGGAATAGCAATTGCAACCCACCCAGCAAGACTAGGATGCAAGAAAAAAGTTAGAATTAATAACACAAGTATAAAACCAATTACTCCATTTTTTGTAAGCAGTGCTATTCTTTGTTCAATTATAATTGAATTATCTTGGATTATATCAGCAGTAATAGTTGTGTTTATATTATTGAAATTTTTGAGATATGATCTTGTTTTAGAAGAAACTATAGTAATATCTTCATTATTGGTGTTAAATACATTTATAACAACTCCAGAAGTATTATTATAATATTTTCTGTTTGACACATCTTGCCATATTCTTTTGACAGTTGCAACATCTTTTATTTTAATGATTCTATTATTTATTTTTTTTACAATAATCTCAGCAATTTCATCTGAATTATATTTTTTATTATTACTTCTAATCTTAAAGTTTTCATCTATACTTTTAACAGTTCCTCCTGTGAAATCAATATTCTCACTAATAATTGCTCTATGTAGGTCTTGAAATGATAAATTATATTTTTTTAAATCATTCTCCCTAACAGATATTTCTAATTCTTCAACTGGATAACCAGAAATTCTTACTTTTGAAATACCTTCCATTGCCTTTAAATCATCCTCAATTTCTTCAGCAGTCTTTTTTAACTGGCTTAAGGAAACCTCTCCACTTATAGCGAAAGAAATTGCGGGATTAAAATCTTCAATTAAAGAAATAGAAGGAGATTCCATTTCATCTGGAAATGAATTTATCCTATCAATGGCGTTTTTAATATCCTGAAGGACAACCTGGTTATTGGCCTTATTTTCTATTTCTACAATTATACTACTTGTATTCTCAAGTGATTTTGATGTTATCCTCTTAACGCCGCTAATTCCATCTATATTATCTTCTATCTTAAGAGTAACCATTTGCTCTAACTCTATAGGAGAGGCCCCAGGTAAAATAGCATCTACTGTTATTATTTTAGAAGATCTTTCTGGAAAAAATGTTTTTCTAAGATTAAAGAGACCCATAAAACCAAAAACAATGATGAGTATCATTAATACATTTGCTGAAACTGGATACTTAACAAAGTATTTAATAAAATCTCTCATATTATCTATTAAATCTTACTGCCATACCATTAAATGCTCCTTTAATTGGTTCATTTAGAACTCTATCATTATCCGAAAGCCCTCTAATGATAGCATTTTCTTCAAAAATTTGGATTACATCAATTTTTTTAGACATTAGTTTATTATCAATAATTACGAAAACATTATTATCTTCAATAAGATTTCTTTTTATCAAAAATGTATTGTCTATTTCACCGACAATAATTTCTCCAAAAACATACATACCATCATAAAGATCTTGGTCGCTTGTTTCAATGAAAACGCTCATATTTTGAGATGAAGGATTTAATATTTTATTTATTCTCGAAACCTTACCAATTCTCTCACCAATAAACTCATCACTTTTAATAGAAGCAATCATGTCTTTCTCTAAATAAAGAGTATTTTTGATTGAAGTATTTGATTCAAACTCAAGTATGCTCGGATCATGAAGCTTACCAATCATTTGTCCAAAAACAACTGCAGTTCCATTTTTAATAGTTACTTGACTAAGGTAGCCACTAAATTCTGCAATTAATATATGTTTGTTTAATCTGTCCTCGGTAGACTTAGCATTATAATATGAGTTGAAAAAATTTTTTCCTGATAAAAAGTTTTTTAATTTTTTGTTTTGTATTGAAGGTAATTGTGGGAGAGGTTTTGAAAAACTGATTTCATCCATGAAATTATACCATAAGTTATATGATTCCGGAAAATCAAATTTAATTTCAGAAACTATTTTCGATACCTGGTTTAATAAATTACTTTTTTGGCTATTCAAATTACTTTCAAGTTCATCGTATTTAATGTATCCTAACGTATCACCCCGGGAAACTTTTGTACCAGATTTAAAGTTATTTCCATAAAATATTCCGTTTGCTTCTGTGACAATATTTATCTCTATTTTAGAAGATAATTTACCATATACAGGAACAGAAATTTTATTACTCCCAAGTTTTACAACTTCAGTGCTAATAAGTCTTTTTGATTCAGTCAATTCATTAATGCTAACCTCTTTCTTAAAACTCATTATAATTTTAATTAATACACATGAGGCAAAAATGATTAAAAAAGCTCTGATTATTTTCCTTAAGTTTTCTTGCATTATTATGTTATAAATTTAAAACAGCTAAATTCTATTTTTTAATAGATTGCAAATTTACTTCATTTTAACTCAAAAAAAGGTCAAGTTATTTTTAAAATAACTTGACCTATGAGTCTCCCCTTGTAGGTTATCGTTCGAACCGCTTTTGGAAGGATCTTAAAAAGTTTAGTATCTAGTTTTCATCTTTATTTTTCCATTAATATCATATTGAGAAAAAAACTTCCATATTTCAGCAGTCGAGTTAATATCCATATTTCCCCATACTCCAAACCAGTCGTGACCACCTCCGTTTACAATTATATGATCGGTAATAACTGAATTATCTCCATTTAACCAAGATAATCTATGTACATTACTTTCGTCTGAATTATTAATGTCTGGAAAAGACATTTCAAATGGTGTGATATCACAGTTATTATGATTTATCCAATATTCAAGTACTTTATTAATTGATACAGACCATTTTCGATTACCTTTATATGGAACTTTTTGATCATTAGTTCCGTGTATTTGTAAAACTGGTATTGGTCTCTGAGGATTACATAAATTATATGTTTGTTGAGTCATTGAGCCAGTTACCGAAGCGATAGCGGCTATTCTATCACTCAATTGACAAGCAAGTAAAAAACTCATATAACCTCCATTAGACATACCTGTGCTATATATTCTTGATTGATTAATATTATATCTTTCAGATAAAGAGTCAAGTAGACTACTTATAAAACCAACATCATCAATTTTACTATCTAGTGTCCACCCCCCAACATTCCAATGACTTTTTCTTTTTAATAAAGTTCCTTGTGGATATACAACAATAAAATTTGCTGTGTCTGATACATCATTAAAGTTAGTATAAGAAATTCCTGAAGCAGTTCCACCATAGCTATGAAAACACAACACTAAAGGAATAGGAACTTTATTATCATAAGAACTAGGAATATGAACAATATAATCTCTCACTAAATCATCATGAACTATACTCTCTTTTAGTGTTTCTTGCGCTATTGTTTTAGAGAATAAACAAAAAAATATTATAGTTAATTTTTTCATATAGGAATAATTGGATTAAATATAATAAATAAAAAAGGTCAAGTTATTTTTAAAAATAACCTGACCTATAAGGCTCCCCTTATTGGGCTCGAAACATTTTCAGATAATTTTTTCAGATTTGAAAAAAAGTTGCTTGACTAGGGGCAGTTTAAAAGGTCCATTGAAGACGCGTAAAAAATGTTTGGGTTAAGTCTTCATAAGAAACATCAGACCTCATCCACAAATTCTGACTGCTGATTATGAGATCTTTAGATTCGGAAATAGAGTAAGTCAACATTGGATTTATGAACATGAAGTCCAATTCTTCATTGTGAATTAATGACATCCCAACGAGGACTAAGGGGTGAATGGGGTAGTTGATTTGGTGTAAAAAATTATAGTTGAAAGGCATGGGGTTTTTTGCTGAAATATCTTGATTAATAAGAGCAAAAGGATTAAAGTCATCAGCTTGACTTCGATACAAACAGCCACTAGAAAAGTACATTCCGTTTTGAAGACTGTAATCGATTCCTATACTTCCCACCAGCTCTTTTACCTGACTTTCACCATTAATAAAATAGGAAAATTCACCTTTAAATCCTGCCTCTTTAATTTGACCAGCCCAGCCAAAGCCCAATACATAATCATTGTAATATTCTGCTAGGAGTATCTGAAAATCGTAGTTCCATGCGTTAAATTTGTATAACCCTGCCTGAATATTTTCATTTATTGCGAATTCTGTAGATATGGATCCTTTTCCATAGTATTGAATTCTAAGTGCATCGCTTCCTGGTCTTTCGATGTAGTCGAAATCAAAGAAATTAATTTGATTGAATAAGTCGTGAGAATTCCAATAGTTTTGAATGCCCCAGTTGATGCGTTGCCTTCCAAGTCGAACATTCCAATTTCCTTTTTCCCACTGAACATAAAGCCGATCTATTTGGTGCTGTATACCTACTTTTTCCTCATTTATGGCTGTTAAATCTAGTACGTCTACTTTAAGTGCATCTCTAAATCCGAATAAATTTTTTTCCCAGCTGTATCCGGTAAAAATTCGGTTTCTAATACTCATTTTTGCCGACCAATGTTCTCCATGATACAATCGTGAGTTCCAGCGAAGATGGAATTGCTGGTCATTCCATTGGTTGGGAATTTGGATGAATGATGCAATATCCTTGTTGAAAAATTGAAAGCTATTCAGGTTGCTAAAATAAGCGTCTTGCTCAAACACAGTTTGTGCAAAAATGCCATTTATTGCAAACAAGCTTAGTATTAGAAGTATTTTAACGTTTTTCATCGCTAATGATTTTTCCATCTTCTATGGTAATCACTCTTCGCGCTTTATCAATAACTCTTTGGTCGTGGGTAGAAAATAAAAAGGTAATGTTTTCTTTTTTGTTCATCTCTGCCATTAAATCTAAAAGAGTAGAGGTAGACTGGCTGTCTAAATTTGCTGTTGGCTCATCTGCTAAAATAAAACGTGGTTTTGATGCTAAAGCTCGAGCTACAGCAACTCTTTGTTGTTGTCCACCAGAAAGTTGATTTGGACGAGAATCAAATTTGTCGCCCAAGCCTACTTGTTCCAGTAAATCTTCACTTCTTTGCATGCGTTCTTTTTCCGACAGCCCTTGCAGTAGCATGATAAAGCCACATTTTCTTTTGCTGTTAAAACTGGAATAAGGTTGTAAGCCTGAAAAACAAAACCAATATGCTTTAGTCGAAAATCAATCAATTCATTTTCCTTTAAGTTGCTGATGTTGGTTCCA
>Ga0160422_10002335_pt1 | contig 11865 bp, 8 predicted proteins | sample Fk160mmetaG_FD_108192 | JGI IMG/M metagenome (GOLD analysis project Ga0160422, IMG submission 108192) | Marine microbial communities from the Central Pacific Ocean - Fk160115 60m metaG | ecosystem: Environmental > Aquatic > Marine > Oceanic > Photic zone | place: The Central Pacific Ocean...
AGCGTGGACGAGAGACCTCCCTGCCAAGTTTCGGACTGTGTGGCCAACTCAATTTCGATTGTGTCTGTCGGGAAAGTGTTGGTCGTGGCCAGCAACGCCCGATATGCTGCAGGCCCGAAGTCGAAAATTTGAGCCCGCTGCCATGCGATGTTGGCGGCAAACAAAGCCTGTCTCAAGGTAGCAATGTCAGAACCTGTGACGTCCCCCTGGTTCAAACCTTCAAGCATGGACTCCAACGATTGTAACGACTGAGCTAAAGAAGCATAAGTCGGCACAATCACATTGTCTGCTGCATGCTCAAGAAAAGCAGCTCGGTTAAATGATGGTGTGTTCCTGTCATCTTCATCATCGGGGTTGCATGCGAGCATTGACATGACAACCAACAGCAAAACCGACCCCCATAGAAGGGAGTCGGTTTTCATCTTTGGATACGTCCGTGACATCCAGGTCATAGTTGGTCGGCAACGTCGGTGAGTCCAGTCAATGCAGCCAGTTCGTCGCGAACTTGGTTGATGCTAGCCAAACTCACGTTGTAGTAATCCTCACCGAGGTCCTCAAGAAGATGCTCCACTTCTGAAGTCGGAACCGACGTGCCAACGATGAACTGCAGTGCTTGAATGAAAGCCTTGGCTTCGGAAAGCTCGTGGTTGCGCAGGGCGTCGTCTCCAAAATCGTTCACCGCATCGTTGAGGTAGTGAATCGCCGTGCCAGCAGCGAGCTTTTCCAATTCCTCATTGAGGACTGCAATTTGCTGATCACGTACGGCGAGCTCGTCCATGCTGATCGCTGCTCGACCAATGCGGAATGCTTGAGAGATTTTGGTCGCTGATTGCAAAACTCCCTCTCGACCGTTGGCGTACTTCCCCCAGAACCTGTCGGTTCCGTTTCCATTCGGTGCGTAATCTACAGCATCCGTAAAGTAGCCATAAGCCTCGTCCCAATGGTGTTCCATGGTGGTGTAATACTTGCCGGCGGCTGGATCTACTGCCTCACTGTTGTCAACGTCCATCTTTCCTGGAGCCAAGTACACCGAGCTGATGTTGTACATGAAGCATGCTCCCATCAGACCTTTTTCGATGAGTTGAGTCCATTCTTGACCTTGAGCATCTTGGAGATACTTTTTATTCTCGTTTGTCGTGGACTGAACGACACCAGCTGTGCCGGCGGACCCTCCGAATACATCTGCTTCAGTTGTCGCACTCGCGGCAGCGATACCTTCCATGTAAGACTCGAACATCTCCGTATACGTAGTTTCGCCTCCCACGGTTTTGTTCTTCAACTGCTTGGTGGAGCCATTCATGTCCAATCCTTCACTGTCCTCCCACGTGTAGCCATCATTCGCATACATGGCCAAAAGCACAGACGCTTCAATTGCCGTTCCCGGTGTATTTGCGGACTTCAGATAAGTGGTCATTTCACTCAACATGTTAAGTCTTTGGCGCTGGCCAGTGTATGAGACGGTGCTGTTGCCGTCGCTGTCCACGAAAGCATAAACACCAGGATCATCAACAGTTATGGGGGTTACTCCGTCATATTGGCAAGAGCCATCGTCCTCGTTGGCGTCATCATCATAATTGGTCGCAGTGGGGTCCGTGCATCCCTCACGGGTGCAAGACGCAAAAACCATTGAGCAGGCAGCGCTGACTAACAGCACTTTAGTAAAGGAGAAATTCATGGGGTTAATTTTGAATCATTCTAAATAGAGGGGCAAATTTATTGCGTTCAATTGCAATACCTCATCCCCTAATCATGGGAGTTTTGTCACAGAATTGTCCGCAACATGCGCGGATGTGAGCGCTTCCTGACCTGTTTGTGCTGATCCATACCTGAATTGAAACACCTCTCACTTGGTCTGAGGTCTTGTGTGTATTTAGACTGAATCTAAATTGCTATCATTCAATCACTTAACCAAAACAAAAAGGGGCGAGCAGGCGTTGTAAAGCCATGTCACAAATCAAGAATCTTTCAACGTGCCTGAGTTGCACCAATCTTTCATCCAACTTCATGTGCACCAAGCACGCCACTGAAGTCGGCCTTTCGACGACCTGCACCAATCACACTTACCAACCAGCATTGACCAAAACTTCCTCATGTGACAATTGTGGGAAGTATGAATCAGACGCATGCCCAAATCCCACGAGTGCAGCAAGCGGTATGCTATGCTTCGATTGGAAAAGTTGAGTTCGGTCAATAGCAATCTTCGACCCACAACCTCGCATTGATTAGTTCATGGCGGGTCTTCTCGGTTCTTGACAATAAAACCGCCTCCAGTCCATCGGACATCGCTTTGCTCCCGCATACCATCCAAGTCCCCTGTTTTACAGTGAAGTCTGGGAGTCCTTTCCACATCTCAACGGCGTCTTGCACATACTTGATGTCTGCACCTCCGCGAGACACAGCGATATGCACAGATTGAAGTGCTCCTCTGCGTAACGCAACACTTAATTCGGTCGAGATGAGATGGTATTGATCTTTAGTTTGGACCCCCCAAAACAAGTGCGCGTTTGCACCATCTTCGAGCTGCTGAATCATACCCAAAAAGGGACCCATTCCAGAACCATTGGCCACAAAAACAAGCGGTCGGGACGACGGTAGCCGAAAACTCACATTGTGATGAATCGATGCTCTGATTTGGTCACCAACGGCAAAGCCATGCAGTTGATTGGAACACAAGCCCATTTCATGTCGTTTCACTAATACCCCTAACCGTCCATTTTCAAGCACTGAAATCGAATACCATCGAACCCTCTCGCATTCATGAGGTGTCAACCCTAACAAACTGCCAGACTCAACAAGTTGGATGTTTGTAGCGTTGGTTGCGCTTTTCATTTCAATCCAAGCCAAGTCATTGGCCTTGTGTGATTTTTCAATGCTGAAGAGCGCATTTGTTTCCTTTATCAGCTTCTTATCGTCTCTCGGAATGGGAATGCCCCATTGCGCAACCAATTTCCCCAGAGCTAAGTCAAATTCACCATCGTTTTGTCGATTCACTTTTCCCAGAAGACTTACTGTTTTCGGAGAGTTCAGTGAGTTCAATGCGAGGAACATGTCCTCGCCGAATGCCGCAAACCTTGGGTAAGATTGATCCCCAAAGGCCAGCACGGCCACATGCCCTCTAAGCTCTCCTTCATAACCTGAAACCCACTCTCGCCAGAGTTGATGACGATTTGGGGAATCGCCCTGTCCGTAAGTGGCCAGCATGAACAAGCACTTATGCATGTCGGGACTTGGAAGAAATGACGCGAGATCATAAACCGCACAGTTGACACCCAATTCAAGCCAGGCTTCTGCCAATCTCGACGCACGATCTGCGGTTGTCCCCATTTGGGAAGCCACCACAATGCAAACAGCAACGTCCTCATCTTTCATCTCTTGGTTGACCATACGCCTGGCGCTTACCCATCGACGAAACCAAGAAGTAAGACCTGTGTAAGCCAGCGCCAACATGGCCACTGACACGGCCATCCACAACCATGCCAACCAACCATCAAATTTGGCAGTATGTACCCGATCCGTCCAAGCAAAAATTTCCTCATCCAAACGCACATCAGCTTTAGCAACAACAGCACCGTCTGTCGCACGAAATTCAATTCGATCGCCACTCTGCATGGTGAGTTCAAAAACCTCATCTTCTTCCACAAGAAATGGGTAGCGTAACACCTCGACATCTTTCAAGGAAATCGCTCGAAATGCGGTCCATTCTGACGGAGCAATGACTGCCTCAGAATGACTTACTTGAACCCTTTCCAACTCGTTTGTAGTTAGCTCCCAAACATCAAAGCGCACTGCGCTTAGTGCCACCCCAGATCCAACCAAAAACAGGAGAGGAAGCAGGCTCAAAAGTCCCAGATCAGAATGAAGTCGACCGACGCGCCTCAGCTTTCTACCGTACAGAGTCAACCACAAAACTCCACCCGCAATCACCAAAAATAGAGTCAGGATTGAGCATACGCCTGCAATCATTCTTCCTGTCCGATCCAAAAATAAAGACCGATGAAGGGTTAACATGAATCTTGACAATGCCGGCCGCCTCTCTATCTCCCCAAGCACCTCTCCCATTTGAGGGTCAGCCAACCAAGTGCCAAAATCGAACTGTTTCGGTTTGCCTGTAACCAAGACTTCACCACAAGAGGTGATCTCCAACTGCTCTACAGATTCGAACCCGACATCAAGTCGCCTGAGGAAGGTCGCTAGTTTCTGCTCTCTTAAGTCTTTTTCGTCTATGGGGTTTTCGGCGTGACACATCGCCGACTCCCAAGCCAAATAAAACCCCGAAATGAGCATGGGCAACAAAATCAACGACACGAGAACAGCCAGGACAAGATGAAATTGTTGAACCTTCCTGGCCATGGGTGTTATCCTCTGGCCAGTCTGACATAACGGATGAAACCCTCTCCCTGGTGTTTTCCGTGCTCAAGGTCTGATGTGAGTGGTATGACCACCTCCCGCGGAAAGTAGCCTTCGTTTTCGACTCCAGTTTCAAAACGCAAACCGTACCCCCGGTCGAGCCAATCCTCCTGCAAATCCAGCTGTAAAATGGTGCGCTCACCTCCGCCAAGGGTAGGGCCCGTGATTCCATCAACAGAGTCCTTCGAGCGTCCAAAAAACTTCCACCACTCCTCCAATTCGTAATACCAGTCCTCATCATCCCCCAAAACGTAGAGGGTGTCGAGATATTTTCCCTCCGAGTCGACCAAACCAACCACAATATATGCGCCTTCACCATCATAATTCACCATTTGAATCATGCACCTCAATGACACCTCAGACGTCGTTACGGATATGACACTTTCGCTCCAAAACAAAAAAGCTACGATCAGCGGGGCAATCAATTTAATGTTCATCGGACAATCAAGGATTCAGGCAAAGCATCGGCAAGAGCCTCGTTTTCCCTGGCCAAATCTTCAGCAGTTTCACCAAATGCTGTGGTTGCCTCAATGTCCGCGCCAACGGCAACGAGCCAATTGATGATTTCTTCATTTGTCGCCGTTAAGCATGCTTCATGCAATGGTGTCATTCCGTCCTCATCACGCCTATTCACATCCAAGCCTAGCACCAGGCCAAACTTAAGTAGGGGTAGTGATTGAGCTCTCGCCCCAACATGCAGCCACTGCTCTCCTCCTTCTAAAACTTGAGCTAGAGGAACCCTTACGTCCCGTAAGAACGCCGATAAAATTTCAAAAGACTCATGGTCGCGGGTACGGTACCCGTCTGCCAAGGCTTGCAAAAGCGTCACTCCTCGATAGTCCGCTCCCTCCAAAGACCATCCGTAATCACGAAGCAATTCACAGGCCTCTTCATTTCCGGATGCCAAAGCGTAATGCATGGCCGATTGACCCTGCACATCCTGAAGATGCACGTCTGTGGCCGTCTCCACGAGATAGGCCAACGCACCTCGTTCAGATTGCCCTTGCGCGGCCAGCATCATTGGCGTAACACCATGCTCATTGGCAACATGGACGTCCACCCCTTGGCTTGCCAGAAATTGAAAAACCTCACGTCCATTGCTCCGGCCGCGGGTGCCCTGAGCTGCCATATGGGCGGCATTTTCGCCTGCTGCATTGGTAAATTTGGCATTCATGCCTTGATGCAGCAACTCTTTGAGCATGTCAACATGACCACCTTTCGAAGCGTACAACCAACCATTGTTGCCATCGTCATCTGCATCTGACAGGGACAGACCAAATGGTTCAAAATATTTTGACATTCGTAAGTCCTTCATAAACGGGGCGACCAAAAGCAAGGCGTGAGCTCCATTGCGATTCCTTTCTACAGCAGGATTGGCTCCCTGAGAAATGATGTAGTCGTAAAGTTCGAGATTGGTCTGACCGGTCACCGCTGAAAAATTGAGCAGCGAATAACCGTGTTCGTCGACAACGTCGAATCTAGCACCGTGTATTTCAAGCGTTTTCATGAAGGACAGATTGTTTCTGTAAGCTGCCCAAAAGAGGTAGGTCCGCTCATCATGAGTTAGCTTGTCGACACCGTTCCCTTTCAGGGAAAGCAAGAACTCCAGGATCGACTCATCTGCCTGCTCAATCAAAGCCCAACTCAATGCATCAAAATCGTATTCATTTTTCGATGTAGGATCATCTCCACGTGCAATTTGATTTTGTACCTCAACAAGGCTGGGCCGGTTTTCCCAAAATGATCGGTCATGCATTTTGGGGGTCAGCTGGCAAAGTCCTTTTTCAATCACAATTAGGGCGAAGACGAACAAGGCAATAGTGTGACGCGGAACGAGCATGTTATAGAAGAATGTAGAAAGGTCGAGTAGGCTTCGTGCCTACCCGACCTCTCATCGTTTTTGACAGTAGTTTTCAATCATAAGTCAGACCTCGTTAGGCCTGCAGAGGGTTCATTTAATCCAATGTCAAAAACATTGTGTACCGAAATCGACGAGGAAAATCAGCAAATCAGAAGTAGCCACAGCGCCATCTCCATCCAAATCCGTTGGACAATTTGAGTATTGGCATGACCCGTCGTCAATGGTTGCCATTTCATTGAAATTCAACGCCCCTGAATAAGTGCATCCGACAACGACACAAGAATCCCATTCACAACTGGAATCGTCGGTGTTGGCTGTGGCAACGTAGTTACATGCGGTGGCGTAAGTGCACCCTGGAACTTCACATGAATTGTTCCACAGGGGATTCATAGCAGGATTACTCAACATCGAGGTGCCCACCCAAATGTCTCCGCAATCCAGCTCACCGGTGTACGACACTTCATGCGTCACGGGATTGTAACAGTACGGAGATTGGCACTCCCCGCAATCGTCCGTCAGTCCACATGTACCGTCATCTTCAGTGGCCAAGTAATTAAAGTTGCAAGCTGTGACATCTGTACAGCCGAGAACTGAGGTGCAGGCACCGTTCCAGTAGGGATTGCCTGGGTTATCTGGCAATACTATGGTTTCATTCGGACCGGCCTCAGCCTCTTCAGCTATGTCCACAAACGTCACTGAGTGCGTGATGAAATTGTAGATGTAAGCTTGGTGGCAGTCGCCGCAGTCATCAATGAGCGCAGAGCCTCCAACTACACTTGCACAATCCGTACATGTGGAGTTCCAATAAGGATTCATAGCAGGATTACTCAATATCGAGGTTCCCACCCAAATATCTCCGCAATCCAGCTCACCGATGTAAGATACTTCATGCGTCACGGGATTGTAACAATACGGAGATTGGCACTCCCCGCAATCGTCCGTCAGCCCGCATGTGCCGTCATCTTCAGTGGCCATCCAGTTGAAGTTGCAGGCTTCTGGAGAAGTGCAGCCCAGTACCGATGTACATGACTGGTTCCAATAGGGATTCATTGGGTTGTCGGGCAGTACTACCAATTCATTGCTTCCCGCTACGACGTCGCTGGCGACATCCACAAATGTGACTGAATGCGTGATGAAATCGTAGATGTATGCTTGTTGGCAGTCGCCACAATCATCAATCAAGGCCGAACCTCCTTCTATGCCTGCACAATCAGTCTGGCCCTGAGTATGAAAAGAAGTGACAAGTAATGCAATCGATATCAAAGTGAGTCGAAACATGGTGTGTATAGTTTGAAGAAAAAGGAGTCAATGTCGAGGACAAAATTCTTCATTTATTCTCGTACATGACATACCCTGTTTGCGTTATTTTTAATCAGTCTAAATAAGAATACCTTGATTGAGGTATGTCTATAAGTTCAGCCCTATGGCGATTTTTGCAGTCAATTCTCTAATTCCCTTGTTCTATGCATCGTTACCTAACCTTTTTGCTAGTCTTGAATGTCGCTCATTTTTGTGCTCAGAGCACCCAAGACATGCAATCCATTCGCTCCATGTGCGGATGCCATGAAGTCACATTTTCATTCGCTGAGACATTCAGTCCCGACACGGCTTATGAGTTTCATGATAATTACTCGGCACGTGCACTGGAGTGGGTCGAAATGGTTCATGACCAAGGCGATCTAATGCAACTACAGCACATTTTGGTCTTTGGTGAAGGGCAAACCGTCAAGCATTGGCGACAAGACTGGACGTACGAGCCAAAAGAAATGATGTCTTACGAGCGTGAGCGGACATGGACTTTTACAGAAAGCAACCCGCTAGCGGTGGCCGGTCGTTGGTCCCAAAGCGTCTTTCAGGTGGACGACAGTCCGCGCTACTCCGCCATTGGGACATGGATTCACGCAGATGGAAAGCATTACTGGGAGGCCGAATCTCGCACCCCACTTCCCCGGCGTGAATACACCAAGAGATCGGATTATGATGTGATGGATCGCTTGAACAGACATGAGATTCATAAAATCGGATGGACCCACGAGCAGGACAACAAGAAGATTCTTCTCGACGGGGATCAAGAGGTTCTTATTGCAGAAGAGAAAGGTCGCAACACTTACACCCGCGTTCCGGACGAAAGATGCCAAGCCGCTCGCGATTATTGGGAGGAACACCATTCATTTTGGAGTGCCGTTCGCGATGAATGGTCTACCCATTATTCTGCCAAAAAAGCCCCACTTGTTTTGAAAAGCAAAGTGGAAGGTAAACCCCTCTACGTCCATCTCATGTCTCACCCCACAGATGACATCTCGAGCATCGTACAATCCTTTATAGAATGAACCACGTATTCTCCTCTTTCCGACTTGCTTTCACAGCAATAATTTTGATTGAACTCTCATTTGAATCCACTGCCCAAGGGATTGTGTATGACGACTTCACCATGAGTCCCGGTTACGAAAACATGGTGTATTACAGCGTTGATTCCGGAGTCGCTGCAACAGCAAATATGGCGAGTTGGGATTTGGCCTTCGACGTTCGTCCAATGGCCGGCACCGCGTTGATCAATGGCGGCCAAGGAATGTCTTTGTTCCCTGCAGGCCCCTTGAGCAGCTGGGACATCATTGATTCCACATTCACCGACTCACTCAGCGCAGAGCCTCTCCACAACGGTACAGCCTACTGGTCCCAAGGTGCTTTTTCTCAAGGGGGCGATGGAAACTTTGACTTGGGGTGGGGTGTCTACGACATCGTCACGCACACCGTGGCATCGGACAGCATGTATGTCATTTCATTGCCCGACGACAACTGGAAGAAATTTGCTCTGCTATCCCTAGCGTCGGGAGTTTACACGTTCCAGTGTGCCAATTTGGATGGCTCTGAATTTTATGAGGCTCAAATAGCGAAATCCAACTATCCCGGCAAAATTCATGCCTTTTACAACTTGTCCAACCAAGAAGAATTGGATCTAGAGCCCTCAGCTGGTTGGGACATGCTGTTCTTCAAGTATGTCGAAGAAATCCAACCCGGAGTCAACTATGGTGTCACAGGCGCACTGACTCACCCAAGCGTTCGAGTTCAAGAACAAAATGGCCTTGACGATCCATTTATGGACGGTGTGATGAATCCGAATGCCCTGACCGATTCAATCAATGCCGTGGGCTGGGACTGGAAGAATTACGCCGGAGGGACCTTTTCCGTGCTTGACGATCGTTGCTATTTCATTGAAACAATAACTGGATCCCAATGGCGCTTGGTCTTCACGGGCTTCGGTGGATCTGCCACAGGAAACGTTGAACTTGGAAAGCTTCTTGTTGCAGATTCAGAAGTCGCCGAGCCTATAACCACTGCTCAGAATTCTTACATTTTCCCTAACCCGGCGACCTATGGCACAGACGTGAACTTGACATGTGAATCTAGCATGTCGCAAATCACCGTGTGGAGCACCAACGGCCAACGAGTTAAGGGCGTCGATGCCCGAGGCCAATCCGTCACCCTCTCTACCGCAGGAATGGAACCTGGCATCTACTTGGTTGAGGTCCAATCCTTCTTGGGTAGAGAAGTCATTCGCCTCACCGTCCAATGATCGATTTGGGGTTGAAATCCCTAGGATTTCTATGCCTTTTGGCTGGCATGCTGAGTACACCAGCCATTGGACAAATTGCGCCCATGGATACCATTGGGAAGAGTTGGTTCGTCGACATTGATGAAGCCGTAGTCACAGGAGAGCGCGCAGCTGTCAAGGCTCAAGATGCCATGCGTGTGGTGCGGAAAATCGACCTCGGAGAGGTCGTCTACGGCACATCACAAACCCTGCGAGAGGCCCTGCGACTTCAAAACGGAGTGCGGCTCTCACAAGATTTGGCACTTGGAACGGGAATCTCTCTGAATGGGTTGGGAGGTCTCAATGTCCAAATTCTCCTTGATGGCGTTCCACTGGTGGGCCGACTCGGTGGCAACATCGATTTGAACCAGGTTCGATTGGACAACATCGATCGAATCGAAATTGTCGAGGGGCCGCTGGCTGTGGAATATGGCACACACTCCCTGGCAGGCACCATTCAACTCATCAGCAAACGGGGCGGTACTCCCGAAACAACATTGACTAGCTCTGTGCAATATGAAAGTGTGGGAGACTACACTCAAAGTGCAGGATTGAGATGGAAAGGCAAAAGAGCCAACACAACCTTGAACCTGTCTCATCATGCCTTTGATGGGTGGTCCAAGAATGACCCTACTCTTGACTGGATCAGCGATTTTGTTGCAGACAGCAGCAGAGTATCAACCTGGAATCCAAAGCGTCAGGGCCAAGTCAACCTTCAAACCACTTGGACTGGAGACTCATGGACCTTGACACCGCAAATCATGGCCATGGGGGAGCGTATTATCAATCGCGGCGTTCCCCGAGGACCATACAAAGACGTGGCTTTTGATGATATGTATCAAACTTTGCGGCTCCTGCCTTCTCTCCGTGCCAAGTCCTTTGGAGAGGATGGTCTGCGCTGGGACATCTTAGCCTCCTGGCAACACTTTTCTCGCCGAAAAGAGGGAACGGTAGTGGATTTGACGACTTTGGAAAGTACTCTTCAAGGACCAGAGCAACAGGATACAACCCGTGTCGTCGCTGCCATGACACGTGGCACAAGGCACATGGTTCTTTCGGATAGAACATCATTACGTACTGGCTGGGACATCCATCACGAGACGTACAACTCGGGGCGAATTGAACAAGGTCAAAAAACCATGCTCGATGCCGCAGCTTTCGCCTTGGTGACTCAAACTTGGTTCAACATGGAAGCTCAATACGGGTTGCGTCTAGCCAACAACTCAGCATTCACCGCCCCTCCCCCTTTGCCGAGTGCAAACATCCTCGTCAAATTGGGAGAACATCGATTCCGTGGGGCATATGCACGTGGGTTTCGTGCTCCCACCTTGAAAGAATTGCACTTTAGGTTTGTCGACGTCAACCACCAGATTTTTGGCAACGACTCTCTCACGGCCGAATCCTCAAATTACGCCGAAGTCAGTTGGTCTTGGTCAAATAAAAGCCGGGAATTACGCGGTCGTGCTTTTGTAAATTCAGTGAAAGACCGCATCTCTCTGGTGGATCAATTGGATGACACTTTCCGCTATGAAAACATCAGTACTTTTTACGCGGAGGGCCTCGCAATTGATTTCAACCAACGATTTGACCTATGGAAGCTCCAAGGCGGATTCCTTTTGACGGGAAGAAAACAACAACTCTCAGCCGATGGTAAGCAATCTGAGACGTTGTACACGCCTGAATGGACCGGATCAGTAACCTTGAATTTGTCCGAAGCGTTGTCATTGAATGCCAATTGCAAGCACAATGGAAGTCAGCCTCGTTACGTAAGCGATGGAAACGAAGGCATCGTTTTGAGAAAGTCTCAACCATATACAATGATAGACTTCCAGGCCGGGTGGCAATGGAAAAATGAAAGCCGAATTCAAGTAGGAGTGAACAACCTTTTGGACGTCACAAATGTGGACATTATTGTAGGAGGGGGCGTGCACAGTTCAGGAAACAGCTGGATTGCATGGTGCCGCAGTTATGTAGTAACCGTATCTCACCAGTTCCAATTCTAAAA
>Ga0160422_10002337_pt1 | contig 11863 bp, 11 predicted proteins | sample Fk160mmetaG_FD_108192 | JGI IMG/M metagenome (GOLD analysis project Ga0160422, IMG submission 108192) | Marine microbial communities from the Central Pacific Ocean - Fk160115 60m metaG | ecosystem: Environmental > Aquatic > Marine > Oceanic > Photic zone | place: The Central Pacific Ocean...
AACGCGGTGGGGGTGTTGCTTCCCATCGCTCGAGCTTGACGCAGCTCAGGGGCAATCGCATTCAAGTCGGGCTGCGGCAAGTTGGCCGTGCCGTGCGCCATTGCGGTCAAGCGCATCTGGAGCCCAGGAGAAATGGTCCCGCCGATGTGTGTGCCGCGATCGAGGAGGTCCATGGTCACGCATGTACCCGCGTCTACGATGAGCCATGGTTGGGAAGGGTCTTCAGAAGCGCCTTGCACCACAGCCCAAACATTGGCCACCCGATCCAATCCCAGGGTCTCGGGTGAAGTCACATTGGTGCGCAAAGGCAATGCATCGCCAGGTTTGAACACTCGGCAGGAAGGGCTGATGTCCGACCACCGATCGAGCTTGCCACTTCCCGACACCCACACCAAGTCGTTCGCACCCACCTGAGTTTTCCAGCGCTCGAGCGCAGAGAAGTCATCGAGGGCCACCCTTTCCACCGTCAGTGGAGGTGAGGACAGCGGGGCGTCAGCGTCGAAGGCCGCCCATTTGACGCGCGTGTTGCCCACTTCAAGGATCCAGTGCGTCACGACCATTCCAGGGATTCCATGATGCGGCGGATGTCCGCTTCCATGCGTTCGAGGACCGGAGCGGTGCTGTCTGGGTTGGGGGCGTGGTTGAAATACAGCGAGCCGCGCATGAAATGCGAGGTGCTGTCTGTGACGAAGAACTGGATCGGCGCGGCGACAGGCCCCTCCAACACGTAAATCATACCAGACTTTTTTGGCAAATCGAGGGCGTGCCGACGGATTCCAGCGGCAGCGACTTCATGACCAAACACCAAAGACTGTGCGTCTTGAATCAATTTGGGAAGCGCATTGTCCACAGGGCGTTCGGTGCAATGGACGCGAGCATTGAAGCGCGGGAAGACCAAGTTGTACCAACAACCCGCCTCGCCCTGAGGTGCCGACCGCACTTCCACTTTCGCATGAGACGGGACCTGGTAGGTGGTGTTGCAAGGTGACGTGTACCGAGCCGAGGTGGTGTCGGGCAACGTGATGCGCACCTGACCTTCCGGTTTGGGCACGGAAACCGAATCCGGTTGAATCCACCACGCCACGCCCGCGAGCACCGCAACCATGGCCAACAGCCAAATCCGAGCGCTTTTCATCGTTCTGCGGGCAATTCGATTTTGATCCGATGGATGCGTCGCGCATCCCCGGCATCCACGCTCAACTTCACCCCTTCGAATTCGACAAATTCCCCTTTGCGAAGAAGCTTGCCTGATTGTTCCACCATGAAGCCCCCGAGGGTGTCACTTTCTCCCTTCGCAGCCTCCCAGGTTTCTTCATCCAACCCCAAAATGCGGTAGGCATCGAGCAAGGAAGTCTTGGCTTCCATCAAAAACGTGCGCTCGTCTAGAACAGAGTGCATCACCTCTTCGTCGTCAAATTCGTCGGCGATGTCACCCACAATTTCTTCGAGGACATCTTCGAGGGTGACGATTCCGCTGGTGCCTCCATATTCGTCCACGACGATGGCGATGTGAATTTTTTTGCTTTGAAATTCCCGAAGCAAGTCGTCAATTTTCTTGCCTTCTGGGATGTACATCGGTGCGCGCAGGACATTCGTCCAATCGAGGTCGTCCATGTGCAACGAAGGCAACAGGTCCTTCACGTGCAAGATACCGATGATTTGGTCAGGGGAGCCTTCGTGGACGGGGATTCTGCTGAATCCCGATGCCACAATGGTGGCCCTGACGTGCGCCCAAGAATCTTCCTTGCTGAAGGTGCTGATGTCTGTGCGCGGCGTCATGACCTGCTTGGCATCTTTGGACCCAAAATTCACAATACCCTCGAGGATGCGCTGCTCTTCTTCGCTTCGCTCCTCGTTGTCAGTCAATTCGAGGGCTTGTTCCAAATCTTCCACGCTCACTTCCGTGGTGGGCGCCTGAAGTTTGGCATCCATCCATCGGCCAAGGGTCACCAGCGGCAACCATGCCGGGCGGAAAAGACGTTGGCACCAAGTCAGGGGTCCGGACGTGACTTTGGCAAGTTCAACACCAAACGTGGTGGCGTAGATTTTTGGAATGACTTCGCCAAACAACACCAAGAGGAAGGTCACGCCTGCCACGTGAATCAGCGTATTCAGCCAAGGGGGCAATGTTTCGCTTGGAAACAAATCCTCGGCCACCACCGTGGCGATGAGCACGATGCTGATGTTGACGAGGTTGTTCACCACCAAAATGGTCCCGAGCAAGTTTCGCGGGCCGTCGGTGTTGTTGGGGGTGCGCATGAGGGCCAAGACCCGCGACGCTCCGGTGGAGTCGTCCTCTTCCAGCTCGCTCAAGGATTGAGGGGACAGGCTGAAAAACGCCACCTCTGAACCTGATACGAGGGCCGAGATCACCAACAAGATCACGACCACGAGCAGGCTGACCCAATGGTCCATCAGGGTCGCGGCGTTCACCACATGTTCCATGCAATCGGGGCGAGGTCAGAAGGGGAGGTCGTCCGCATTCGCAGGTTGCGAGGCTGCTGGCGTTGTCGCAGGCGTTGGTGCTGCGGCGGGTGCTGCCGCAGGTGCTGCCGCAGGTGCTGCGGTGGGCTGCTGTGCTGATGCGGCGGATGCATTCGCTTGCATCTGGTTGTCGCGGTTGGGCGCAGGCCCCAACAGTTGCATGACGTCGGCCACCACCTCAGTGGTGTAGCGATTTTGTCCTTGTTGGTCCTGCCATTGACGCGTCTTCAACTTGCCCTCGATGTAGCATTGTGAACCCGTCTTGAGGTATTTGCCAGCCGTTTCTGCAAGGCCTCTCCAAAGGACGACGTTGTGCCACTCTGTGTTGGTGATGCGCTCTCCGGAGGCCCGATCCGTGTAGGACTCGGAGGTGGCCATGCGAAGGGAACAAACCGCCACGCCGTTGGGGGTGTAACGCAATTCTGGGTTTTGGCCGAGGTTGCCGACCAAGATCACTTTGTTGATGCCTGCCATGAGCCGAAGGTACTGCTTTCAATGCAGTTCCACGATGCTTGTTTGGCGCAACAACTCCTCCCAAACCTTGGTGAGCAGCCTTGGCCTTGGACGGTTCCCAAACTCAACCCAAGACATCACAAGGCCACCTTGTGCTTCGGCATACGCTCGGAGACTGCGCTCATCCGGGGCCTGCCAACGCTGGAAAGTCGCTTCAATGCGTTTGTGTGTCAGGATATGTTTCACAGGCTCTCCGACCCGTCCAAGGTCAGTGAAGTTGTGGGAAGGAGCCGACTCGGGAAACACCCACATGTTGGCCCAAACGCCTTGTTCAGCCCTTTGAACGACCACAACCTTCGAGCCCCAGGTGACGACATGCCAGTGCAACGACCAGGCTTGCGGTTTTTTCTTCGGTTGTTTCACCGGGAGCACACCCCACAACTCGGGGTTGATTGCGGAGCGGCAGGTGCTTGCCAGGGGGCATCGATCGCATTCCGGCGCCTTCGGTTTGCAGACGAGGGCGCCGATTTCCATGACGGCTTGGTTGTGACGGCCTGGGTCGTCGGGGTCGAGCCATGCGTCGGCAATGGCTTGGATGGCTTGGATGCCGGATTTTGAGTCCACGGCCTCCGTCACCCCATTCCATCTGGATGCCACACGCTGGACATTTCCGTCGACTGCGGCCACGGGCTCCCCAAACGCGATCGAGGAGATGGCTGCGGCGGAATAGGGGCCGATGCCTGGCAGGGAAAGCCAGTCGGCATGGGTTTCTGGATAGCGGCCAGCGTCGTGGATGGCCTGGGCTGCGCGATGCAAAAGTCGGGCGCGACGGTAGTAACCAAGGCCTTCCCATGCTTTCAGGACCTCTTCTTCCGAGGCAGATGCCAAGGCAGCCACGTCAGGAAAGGTCTCTCGGAAGGCGTGCCACTTGGGAATGCCCGTATCCACACGCGTTTGCTGGAGCATGATTTCACTCAACCAAGTCCCATAAACAGAAGGCATTTCTCGCCATGGCAGGGGGCGTGCATGGTGGGCGTACCAAGCTTTGAGCAGTCTTCGCGCCTCAAATGCGCGAGCGGCAATGTTATTTTGTCCGAGAAAACCCTCGTCATTCATTTCGTTTTCAAAGGTATGCGTGTATTTTTGCACCCCTGAAAACGCCATCACAAGGCGTTGATATTGAACCACAAACCACCATCAATACTCAAAGACCATGACCAAGGCGGACATCGTAAGCCAGATTTCGGACCAAACCGGAATGGAGAAAGGAGACGTTCAAGTGACCGTTGAAGCCTTCATGCGTGCCGTGCGCAGCAACCTCGAAAGTGGTGAAAACGTCTACTTGCGAGGTTTTGGAAGCTTTGTGGTCAAGACCCGGGCTGCCAAAACGGGCCGCAACATTTTGGCCAAGAAGGCCATCCAAATCCCCGCCCACAACATTCCTTCGTTCAAGCCTAGCAAGGACTTTGTGGAGAACGTGAAGCTCAACGTCAAAGTCAAGTAAGGTCGTCATGTCGGTGTCAAAATCCACGCTGGTGTTGTTGGCGGGTGCAGGAGCACTCGCTGCAGGCGTGTTGTTGATGCCTCGTACCCCGGCTTCTGCGCCAAAACCCCCTGCACCGTCGGAGGGTGTGGCCTTGTCGGACATCGGGACCGATCCGGTGGACATCGCTGTGGCCAAGGTGAGCGGAGAAAACCCCATGGAGGGCATCCTCGAGCTTCGGGCTTTGGCGGACGACACGCCCCCCAACCTAGATGCCGTGATGTGGCTCGGTCGATTCAGCGTCCAGAGCGGTCAGTTGGACAAGGCGCGGGAGCGCTTTGATCAGGTGATCGATGCCCAGCCTGATCGTGTGGAGGCTTATTGGGAGCGTGCCATGCTGGACATGGAAGAAGGGTTCCTCGAAGACGCCGTGCAGGGGTTTGACCTTTGCATCTCAGCAGACGAAATGTACGTGAATGGTCGCTTTTTCAAAGCCCGGTGCCTCGAGGCGATGGGCAAGGCTGACCAAGCACTGACTGAATACAAATCTTACCTTCCTCTCTCTCCAGACACAGCTGTGTCGAAGAGCGTGGAAGGCATCATCGAACGGCTTGAATCTGACTTGTCAGGTTTGGGCACTTAAACAACATCATCATGCCAAGCGGAAAAAAGCGCAAGCGTCATAAGATGGCCACGCACAAGCGGAAGAAGCGTCTTCGCAAGAACCGTCACAAGAAGAAGTGATTTGCGTGACATGAGAACCTCCTTTCAGGGTGTTCTCGTGTCGTGAATCTTCATGTGATGGACGCCGAACTCGTCATCAATTCGACGTCTGCGGGCGTCGACATTGCCCTTCTCGAGGACGGTCAGCTCGTCGAGCTCCACCGTGATCGGGGAGACGTGCAATACGCCGTGGGCGACATTTATGTCGGCCGCGTCAGGAAGGTCATGCCCAATTTGAATGCGGGCTTTGTCGATGTGGGCCATGGTAAGGATGCGTTTCTGCATCATTCTGATTTGGGTCCCCAATTCAAAACGCAGCAAATCTGGGTGAAACGAGTGATGTCTGGCAAACAGCCGACCTCAGACATCAGCAAATTCAAGCGGGAAGAAGACATCGAGCGCAAAGGCAAGATGAAAGACTACGTGTCTGCATCTCAGCTGGTACTCGTGCAGGTCGCCAAAGAACCCATCAGCACCAAAGGCCCCAGGTTGACGGCCGAAGTCAGCCTCCCTGGGCGGTACCTGGTGCTTGTGCCCTTCAGTGACAAAGTCTCTCTTTCCTCACGCATCAAAGGCGAAAAGGAGCGCACGAGGTTGAAACGCCTCATGCAGAGCATTCAGCCCCAGGGGTTTGGCATCATTGTGAGAACAGTTGCCGAAAACAAAGGGTCTGCTGATTTGCACAGCGATCTTGAAGACCTCGTGAGCCGCTGGAAAAAGCTCTTTGACAACCTCAAAAGTGCGAAACCAGGAAAGCGTGTGTTGGGTGAAGTGAACAAGGTCAGTGTCGTCATGCGCGACGTGATGACCCCGGATTGCAAAACCATCCATGTCAACAACCCTCGCGTGGCTGACGAAGTCAAGGAATTCCTGGTGGGAAGTGGCAGCGGCGACGAAAGCATGGTCAAGGTCAGCAGGTCGAAGGACTTGTTCAACGCCATGTCGATCCACCGCCAAATCAAGGCTGCCTTTGGGCGACAGGTCAATTTGAGAAGCGGGTCGTACTTGATTTTGGAACAAACCGAGGCCATGCACGTCATTGACGTCAACTCCGGTGGCCGAAAGAAGGGGGCGTCCAGTCAAGAGGAAAATGCACTGATCACCAACTTGGATGTGGTGCAAGAAATTGCACGTTTGCTCCGACTTCGCGACATCGGTGGCATCATCGCCATCGACTTCATTGACATGGCCAAGCGCGAGCACAACAAGCAGTTGACTGACGCGATGCGTGCTGCCATGAAACGCGACAAGGCCAAGCACAACATCTCATCGCCCAGCCGATTTGGGGTGATGGAGATGACTCGGCAGCGTGTCCGTGATGTGGAGGAAGTGTCGACCCAAGACGCCTGTCCTGCTTGCAATGGTTCAGGAAAGGTCGAGGCGAGCATCTTGATCACAGAGCGCATCGAATCGGCCTTGAAGTACCTCGCCGAAGGGGAAAACCGGACGCGCATGACGCTGATGGTGCACCCCATGCTTGAGGCTTACCTCACGCAAGGATGGTGGAAGTCCATCCGTCGCAACTGGCAGAAGGAGCTCGGCATCAAGCTGGGCATCGAATCCAATTCCAACCTCGAGATCCTCGAGTACCACATTCACAACGCCTTGGGTGAGGAAATCACCCCGGATTGAACGTCGGTGAGAACAGGATGAATCAGGAGCGGTTGGGCACCTGAAGTTCTTTGGGGTAGCACAAGAAGCTCTTTTCCACGGGCCGGCTCAACAGCTGCATGTGCAGGTGGTCGTTGGCTTCGGCAAAATCCCTCAGGCTGCCGTCCTTGTAGAGGACCAAAATTCCTCTGGGCACGTATGCTTTGTTGTCGATGCGTGCGTTGCTCACGAGGTAGGAGGCTTCTTCGTTGCTGAGTCCAAAATGTGCAGCCGTCGCCTCGACGCGCTCCAGAACTTCCTCGTCTGTGAAGGGCTCAGGACGAAGTTCGATCCGGAACAAGCCGCGATCGAGCAGTCGCTGGCTTAGCAAGGCCAACACGCGGTCTTCGTGGTGCCTCCAGGACTTCATCGCCACGAAGATGTCGCTGTCGTCGAGTTCGCAGAAGCGTTCGAGGACCTCGGTGTCGGCCAAAAATTTGGCCCGGTCCAGGTCGTCGTGCAGAAACAGAGACAGTGCGGGTGACGCAAACACCGTGGCTCCTTCCCGGACGAGGTGTTTGGCGCGGTTCAGCACGAGCATCAACATGTGTTCTGCACTGAGCACAGTCCGGTGCAAATACACTTGCCAATACATCAGGCGCCGAGCCACGATGAACTTCTCGATGGAGTAAATGGCCTTCTCTTCGATGCAGAGTTGCCCGTCGACGACGTTGAGCATCTTGATGATCCGTTCGCTGCCGACTTTCCCTTCAGTCACCCCGCTGTAGAAACTGTCGCGCGCCAAATAATCCAGACGATCCATGTCGAGCTGGCTACTGACCAATTGGTGCAAGAACGGCTTGGGGTGGTGGTCGTTGAAGATTTCAATGGCAAGGTCCAAGGCGCCGCCCATCTCGTCGTTCAAGCGTCCCATGATGAGGGCGCTGACGTCTTCGTGATGCACGCCCTTGACAATGCTGTGCTCCAAAGCGTGGCTGAAGGGACCGTGACCCACGTCGTGCAAGAGGATGGCCAAACATGCCGCCTCTGCCTCTTCTTCCGTGATGGCGACCCCTTTGTTGCGCAAGCTGTCGATGGCTTCTTGCATCAAATGCATGCAGCCGACGGCGTGGTGAAAGCGGTTGTGGACGGCACCGGGATACACGAGATGCGACAATCCCAGTTGCGAAATCCTGCGAAGCCGTTGCATGAAACGGTGGTCCATCAAGTCGAGGGCCCGTTCGTGGCGCAACGTCACAAACCCGTAGACCGGGTCGTTCAGAATTTTGTGTCGGTTCACCGTGCTCATTCAAATACGAAGTCGGTCTTCTCGACGTTAACTTGCCCGTAGGCACAAGCTGGGGCGAGAGACGCCGCAAGATACGCGCCTTGCCGACGCCCCGTGACGGGCGGGACAATTGAAAGTGAACATCGATGGGACGACCACAGATTTTATGGGCCGACGACGAGATTGAGTTGTTGCGGCCACACATTTTGTTTTTGGAGGAGAAGGGCTACGACGTCACCGGCGTGAACAGTGGGGTAGAGGCCTTGGACGAGGTGGAAGCAAGGCCGTTTGATGTGGTGTTTTTGGACGAAAACATGCCGGGCATCAACGGCATCGAGACCCTTCAGCGGATCAAGGACAAACATCCTGGCGTGCCTGTCATCATGATCACCAAAAGCGAGGAAGAGCACATCATGGAGGAGGCCATTGGGTCCAAAATCAGTGACTACCTGATCAAACCGGTGAACCCCAACCAAATTCTTCTGTCCGTCAAGAAAATCCTGGACAACCGACGGTTGCAGGGCGAGCAAGCCCAGTCCACTTACATGCGGGAGTTTCGCGAACTCGCCATGAAGTTGGGGGGGCGCATGGACGCGCAGGAGTGGTCGGACGTGTACCGTCGTTTGATGCATTGGCACGCGACATTGGGGGAGTCGGGAGACCGGAGCATGTTGGAGATTCTCGACAGCCAACATGCGGAGGCCAACCATCAGTTTGTCCGGTTCGTGGAGGACCACTACGAGGCGTGGATGACGGGACAGGAGGAGGCGCCGATGTTGTCGCATCGCGTGTTGCCCGAGTGGTTGCCCGACGCCTTAGCCGGGGCGGAAGGACGCCCCGTGTTTTTGGTCGTGATCGACAATTTGCGTTGGGATCAATGGCGCACCATCGCGCCCTCTCTCAGGCCCAAATGGAATGTGACCGAGGAGAAGACCTATTACAGCATTTTGCCGACCGCGACCCAATACGCGCGCAACGCGCTGTTCGCCGGCATGACGCCGGGAGACATTGCGCGCTTGCTGCCCAATTTTTGGATCGGAGAAAACGAGGAAGGCTCAAAAAACGCCCACGAGGAATCGCTTCAACAGGCGCTCTTTTCCCGCCTCGGGATGGAGGGCAAAACCTCCTATCACAAAATCACCAACCTTCAGGCGGGCAAACGATTGGCCGATCGCTTTCACGAGTTGAAAGGGCAATCGGTGGTGACGGTGGTGTACAATTTTGTGGACATGCTCAGCCACGCGCGCTCAGAGATGGAAGTCATCAAAGAACTGGCCGACGACGAGGCGGCATACCGGAGCCTGACGCACTCGTGGTTCCAACACAGTTCACTGAAAGAGATGATGGATGCGATGGCGGAAATGGGAGGTCGCATGATCCTGACGACGGACCACGGCACGATGCGGGTGGACCATCCCATCGAAGTGCGAGGCGACCGTGAAACCAACAAAAACCTCCGGTACAAGGTGGGCCGGAATTTGGGCTACAACGCTGAGGAGGTGATGGAAATCCGCAATCCCGAGCGTGTGGGCTTGCCCAAGCCCAACGTGTCGAGTTCCTACATTTTTGGCAAGGGCAAAGACTTCCTGGTGTATCCCAACAACGCCGCCAAATACACCAAGACCTTCCGCGACACCTTCCAACACGGAGGCGTGAGCATGGAGGAAATCATTGTTCCATGGGTCGTCCTCGACCCCAAATGACCGTGGCATGAGTGCGTTGGTCGAATTGGGTCGATGGTCGTTCAGTCTGGGTGATCTCCAGAACGTGGCGGAGGCCGTTGGGCAGATGCTGCCCGAGTCTGGAGTCGTGGCCGTTCACGGAGACATGGGCGCGGGCAAAACCACCATGATCCGCCAGCTGCTTTCAGTCTGGCACGTGGATGAAGAAGGGGCAAGCCCTACGTTTGGGCTGGTTCACCACCACAGAGTCAAACGCACAGGGGGTGGGGTTCATGAAGTCCGCCACATGGATCTGTATCGGTTGGAAAACGAGGAGGAGGCAGAGCGGTCGGGCATTGCCGAAATGTTGAGCGATGCCGCACTCAATTTGGTCGAATGGCCGGAACGCATTCCAGGATTGATGCCGCCAGACGCCTGGCTGTTGCGCCTTGAGGTCAATGAAGACCAAACCCGAACCTGCATTTTGTCACAGCTCAGGGGTTGATTCCCGTCGCCTTGGCTATTTTGGGGCCGCATGGAATCAGGACGCAAAGCCATCAAGGCGCTGGCACGTGAAGCCGCCTTGCTCCCACAAGAGGAGCTGCTCGAGGCACAACGTGGACACGCAGAGCTCACCATCGGCATTCCTGCCGAAACAAGCTTGCAAGAGAAACGTGTTGCCTTGGTGCCCGAGGCGGTGGCGTTGTTGGTGGCGCACGGACACCAGGTCCTGGTGGAAACCCAGGCAGGGTCTGAAGCACAATTTTCCGACAACGACTACAGCGAGTCAGGGGCGCGCATCGTGTACGACCGTCGGCAGGTTTTTCAGGCGAACATCGTCCTGAAGGTTGAGCCGCCTTCACTCGAAGAAGTGGCCTTGATGGGCATGCGACAAACGCTCATCTCCGCGCTCCAATTGAGCGTCCAAAACGAGGGGCTTCTCGAGGCCTTGAGCGCGAAAAAAACCACTGCGATCGCCTGGGACTTTGTCCAAAATGAGAACGGCATCCAGCCCTTGGTTCGGGCGATGGGTGAAATCGCTGGCAACACAGCCGTCCTCTTGGCCGGGGAACTCATGGCCAGTGTCAGTGGCCAGGGTACCATGCTCGGCGGCGTCAGCGGCGTTCGGCCCAGCGAAGTCGTCATCCTCGGTGCAGGTACAGTCGGGGAATACGCCACGCGTTCCGCCCTCGGCCTTGGCGCAAGTGTCAAGGTCTTTGACAACTCCGTCCACCGATTGATCCGCTTGCAAAATGCAGTCGGCCAGCGGCTCTGGACATCCACGTTGCAACCTTCCGTACTCGAAGAAGCCCTCCGCACCGCGGACGTGGCCATTGGTGCCGTGCGCGGTTCGGGCTCCCGTGCGCCGATGCTCGTGAGCGAGCCGATGATTGCCGGCATGCGCGAACGTTCCATCGTCGTTGACGTAAGCATCGATCGAGGCGGCGTTTTCGAAACCTCTCGCCTGACGAGCCATGAGCGTCCCACGTTCATCGAATGCGGGGTCATTCACTACTGCGTCCCGAACATTCCTTCCAGGGTGGCGCGCACGGCCAGCAAGGCCTTGAGCAACATCTTCGCGCCCATGCTTCTGGGCATCGCAGGAGAAGGAGGGGTGGTGCCCGCCATCAAGGACCGCAACTTGATTTCCACGGGTGTGTACATGTTCAATGGCACGTTGACGAACGAGGAGATTGCCGCGGAACGGAGCTTGCCATGGAAGCCGCTCGACCTGCTGGCGGCAACGCTTTGAGTGGAGGGCTTACGCCTTCGCTCCTGAGGGGGTTGTTTTCCCAGAAAGCGTGGCCTTGATTTCGTGAAGCTTCATCAACGCTTCCACCGGGGTCAAATGATCGATATCGACCTCCATGATGCGGTCTCGAATCGCTTCAAGTGCCGGGTCGTCGAGCTGGAAAAAGCTCATTTGCAAGCCTTCATCCGGCAGGCTCACTTCCGAGACATCGGGTTTGGAAGAAGACGCGTCTCCCCGTGCCGTTTCCAAGGCTGTCAGCACCTCCTCTGCCCGACGAACGAGTGACCTGGGCATGCCCGCGAGTTTGGCCACGTGAATGCCAAAGCTGTGGTTGGATCCTCCCGGCGCGAGTTTGCGCAGGAACACAATGTTCCCATCGAGTTCTTTCACACTGACGTTGACATTGACAATGCGCGAAAACCGCTGAC
>Ga0160422_10002338_pt1 | contig 11860 bp, 10 predicted proteins | sample Fk160mmetaG_FD_108192 | JGI IMG/M metagenome (GOLD analysis project Ga0160422, IMG submission 108192) | Marine microbial communities from the Central Pacific Ocean - Fk160115 60m metaG | ecosystem: Environmental > Aquatic > Marine > Oceanic > Photic zone | place: The Central Pacific Ocean...
ACTCGGCATGTGCGGAACTAAATGGGCTACAATCTGATGTCCGAAAAAATCGAAATTAATCGATTTAGGAGTTCTCCTACCGACTTTACATTCCAGAATATTTACATAAAAATGCTCAGTTAATTCAAGATCTGTGACGGGGAATGCCATATGGAAAGGTCGCATGGAGAGTATTGTAGCCACACAGTTAACTGTTTTTATGGAGCCAACGGAGGGACTCGAACCCCCGACCGTCGGATTACAAATCCGACGCACTACCAGCTGTGCTACGTTGGCGTTGTTTGACCCAAACAGCAATCATTCATCAATGAAACGGATGTTTTTCTTGCGGTTCTGACCCAATTGGAATGGGCAAATCAAAGAACAAGAATTGTGTGGTTTGCCTATGGCCGGGGATACTGCGAGCAGTTTTTTGAATGATTTCGCTCAAACAAAACAAGGTAATGATACAATATTCTCATGTTGGGCTAGATATCAAGAGGCCGTGGCGCAAGGCCATGATGCAGTTAACGGAACGATTGGTGCATTGCTTGAAAATGATGGCAGTTTGGCAATAAATAAAACCGTTGACAAATTTGTTAGAAGCTCCCCTCCAATTGAAATTGCTGCCTACGCCCCTCTCAAAGGACTGCCAGAATTTCTCGATTTAGCGGTAACTTTAGCACTCGGTGATGCTCGACAGGAGTTAGAGAGTATCGGTGTTCATCATACAGCAACAGCGTCTCCGGGCGGCTCTGGTGCTTTATTCCTTGCAGCAGCCAATTATGCCGATAGAGGTAGTAAGGTCTTGCTACGTGACCGACATTGGGGGCCTTATGACGGATTTTTGGCTGGTTGCGGGTTGGAAATTGCCACCTATCCGTTGCTCAGTCAATCATCAGGTTTAGATTTAGATTCTCTCAGGTTCAATCTCAGTAAATTAGCTCGCACACAATCAAAAGTAATGTCATGGCTAAATGACCCTGCTCATAATCCAACCGGACTCTCTCTGACACCTGATGAGCGTATGTCTGTCTTAAGGGCGTTTTCTGAAGCAGCGATGGACAACGAAGATGTGGGTTTCACATTGTTAATTGACGCAGCATATCATCTCTATGCCAAAGAACCACATGGGTGGGCCGAGACAATCACAGATGCATTGCATGATGGGATGGAGTGGCCGGCAAATTTGTTGATTACATTTGCCATATCGCTATCAAAATCCCATACTGTATACGGACTCAGAGGTGGGGCTTTGGTAAGTATACATCCTGATGAATCAGTTGTTGAACGTATAACTACGGTGATGGGGGTCACGGGTCGCCAAACGTGGTCAGCGAGTTCAAGATTAGCGCAGTATTCTATTGCCAAGATCCATTCAGACACTGAGTCAGGAGCTGCTTGGTCTGATGAAAAAGTCAGACTGACTGAAATTTTGAAGCAGCGTAGAGAATTATTCATTGCCGCATGTAATGACATGTCTGTTCCAATTAACCCAACTCATGATGGATTTTTTGCGTGGTTAGAACATGAAGACCCTAAAGCAATAGTTGAGTCTTGTGCCCTAGAGCAAGTCTACTTAGTTCCATTAAATGGTGGTGTTAGAATCGGGTTATGTGCTATACCAACCGACAAAATCGAAAGGGTTGCTCAGTCACTGAGCAATGCTTTGAACGAGTGATTTTCAATGTCACGCAATCCTCGAGAAAATTTGATTCTTGGTGGTTTTATTTGTATCGCATTCGGGGCATTTTTCACCGTTGCTGGTATTTACACACTTGCTTCAACAGTTGGTGTGGCCGGAATTCTACTATTCATTGTCGGTATGAGTTTGAAAAGTAACATTGGTTTGTCGGAAGATGATGTCAGAAACTGGCGACCGTCAGAAGGTCAATTGCCAGATGCTGGTAGGGTGATGTATCGGGTCGACGTGACAATTGATGAACCAATAGAATCAACAATAGTTTGTGGCCCCTGTGGTAAGGTGACTGTGTTTCCAGGTCCAAAGCCAGCGAGTTTTATTTGCCAACATTGTAATGTTGAGTTGTGGAATACTGAAGAAGAATAGAATTGCTTAGTAATTGATGAAACAAGCATAGATTTGATAGGACTACCACCTGTGGTTAGAACATGGTGGCAGAGAATCTCGTTAATACCGAGCGTCGGATGCTCAAAACCATGTTGACAAATAAGGAGCATGATTGGTCACTATCAGAGATTTTATCTGAATGCGATTGGAGTGATCAAGCAGTTGCAGTTGGTGCTGGTCAAGGTCTCGCCGACAAAGGTTTTGCTCGGATAACCGAACATGCAACGACAAAAGTAAGGCTCGCCGAGCAAGGGCAACTTGGAGTAAGTGAAGGTCTGCTCGAGGCCCGCTTGTGGCAGTGGTTCAAAGCCACAGATCAACCAACGATGGCTAATTTGCAGCAGTCGTTTGCCAAGCACGAGGCAGGTCCGGGAATTGGATTACTCAAAAAATTGGGTATAAGTATGAATTCAGGGGTGTTTGATTGCTCTGACTATAAACTGGTAGAGGAGGCATTGTCGGCTCGTGAACAATTTTTGACTAGCCTACCAGCAGAATTAGAATCAGTGGACCAAGAACTACTCGAACACTTCAAGAAACGTCGAAATTTCATTGAGTTAGTAGTCTCAACAGACAGAACTTGGGCACTGACAAAAAGGGGCGGAAAAGTATCAGCCGATGAGTTAACCGAAACCGCCGTAATCAACGAAATAACCCCCGAATTGTTACAGACTGATAACTGGCGAAATGCGGAATTTAGGGCTTTCGATGTCACTCTTGAGTCATCAACTCCCCGAACCGGACGAAGTCATCCGATGCAGTCACTAATCGAGCGTATTCGGCACATCTTTCTTGAAATGGGCTTTTCTGAACTCATCGAAGATTATGTTCAAACGGCTGGGTGGAACATGGATGCTTTATTCATACCACAGGACCACCCCGCTAGAGAGATGCAGGATACATTTTATCTTGACAATCCGGAAACGTTAGAATTACCCGATTCAATTATGGAAACCTGGTCTGAGATTCATCAAAACGGTGGCCAAACAGGTTCCACTGGTTGGGGTGGAGAATTCTCCAAAGAGACATCTCAAAGGGGACTTCTGAGGACGCATACTACTGTTAACACAATTCAATATCTAGCGGACAACCCTACTACACCCTGCCGTATGTTTACTGTTGACAGGGTATTTCGCAAGGAAGCCATCGACCGGACACATCTACCGGAATTTCATCAGATTGAGGGTATAATAATGGAAGAGGGGGCTAACTTGCAGATGCTTGTCACGACCCTCAAGACTTTTTATGAAAAAATGGGTTATCCTGAAGTGCGAGTCAGACCAGCCTATTTCCCTTACACAGAGCCAAGTCTAGAGATTGAAGTAAAATGGCGTGGAAAGTGGCTAGAACTAGGTGGAGCTGGTATCTTTAGGCCCGAAGTTACTGAGCCGCTAGGAATCAAACATCCAGTACTTGCTTGGGGAATGGGACTTGAGAGATTAGCAATGCTGGTATTGGGGTTGGATGATATCCGTCAATTGTATATCTCGGATTTGGAGTGGCTAAGGAATCAGCCATTAATCTGAAACTGGTCATGGATTACTTGAATAATCATTATCGATAGCGTATGTTATGGGGCTCTTGGATACCATGGACTTGGGTGTCTTCAAGCGCTCAGAAACCTGGAAAGCCTTTGGGATTGCAGCAATTATGTTTGTTGCGATTTCCTTCGCTGCGCTGTCCATGTTTGATAGTATGGATGACATTTTCCAATCTGACGCCGAGCCAAAACCGATTCCTAATGTTGTGTTTGAATCGCTGAATCGAACTGATATTGAATCTGGATTGGTGAATGAAACTGGTTGGTTCTCCATTAATGAACTAAGAGGTTCAATCATCATTTTTGACATGATGGCACATGATTGTAGTAATTGCCATGCTGTGCAGTATCACCTCGAGGATAACATGAATGAATGGAGTGAATTAGCCAATCAATCAAACAAAACTCTGCATGTTATTGCCTATGGCAGTTGGTATGGTGAAGATTTAGATTATCTCAACGAATCTGATTCAAAATATACCGTTCCGCGTTACCCAACAGGAATGGGGTCAACAACCTCTGCAAAATTGACAAACGGTGACAGTGTAGACCCAGTACGATTGTTCACCACTGCCGGTGCGGGGCAAATACCCGTAGTGATGGTAATTGACGAGGAGGGATACATTATCGAACGCCAAGCAACCGGCTCACCAACTGATAAATGGCAATCATTTGACGCCGTTGTCGAGTTGGCAATAACCACACCGGTAAATGCTACAGAGGATCTAAGGATTGCTTGGGAGGAACCATCAACCTCGTATTTTGCAGTCTTCATTCTGGGCATGATTTTGTCAATTCTCGTTTACTTCTCACCTTGTGCATTCCCTGTTCTTCCGGGTTTCATTTCGTATTACCTGTCTCTGGGAGCGCGGGAGGATGAATTGATTGCGGCTGGTAAATTGAAAACAAAAATGCCAAGCCCAATAGTTATTGGTTCTTTGTCGGGTTTGGGGATGTGGACATTTTTCTTGTTAATCGGCATTTTGGCCGCAGTAATGGGAGAAGCGTTTCAAAAGTCAGGTCTTGTTCATCATATTGCGGTTGGTATTGCGATTTTACTCGTCGTTCTTGGCTCTATGATGTTGCTTGGTGTAACCTCACATGTAATGGGTTTCGTTCAGAGGTTTGTGGATAAATATAGCACAACAGAGGATGATGAGATTTTCACACCAAGACGCAATATGTATCTTTACGGTATAGGATATGCCGCCGCTTCAATTGATTGCACAGCTGCTGCAGTATTACCGTTCGTGCTTTATTTGGGAACTCTTGGTGGTAGCGCAACAACTCTTGGGATTGGTGGTTTGATGCTGGGTCTACTATTATTGATGATTACGGTGACTGTTTTGGTCGGACTAGGGCGTCAAGTGATGATTAATTTCCTGCGTCAAGCAACAGGCATGATTAAGATGGTTGGTTCATGGATGATGATAATGGCTGGAATCAGTCTCACACTATACTTGACCAACCGAGATGCAGTTAGTGCTGTTTTCGGCTGACTATAACTCTTTGAAGCATGTTGTCAATGACTCACTTTGACAACTGTCTAACGCCGGTAACAGCCAAAATTTCCATGAAATAACGGCAACTCCGATACCACTTATCAGGTCCCAAACAAAATGTTGCTTGATAGTCAATATCGATAATGCAAGTAGGAACCAGAGAGCCCATAGAACATAGATTAGAAGATTATTTTTGTGTTTGCTATACCATCTATTAATGACTAATACAACTAGTAAACTTTGAACGATATGTAACGAGGGCCAAGCATTCCATGGTGAGTCAACGACGTGAAGCAAATCATACCATGTTTGCCAAAAACCTAGTTTCGCCTCAAATACCTCACTTCTAATGGTTACTTCTGCTGGCATTAGTAGAAAAATCCCAAAAATAACGCATGTTAACAGAATTATAATTTGGTGGAAAATTACATTCTCCCGTTGAGTTGCTTCATCTTTCATTCCCAGAATCGCTGCCATGGGATAATACAGGTAAAGTGTGGCATATGGTACTATCATCCATGGAATAAATGGTATCATACCGTCTAATTTTGTCTGTGGGGAGAATGCTTGCCAGTCACGCCATGCTGCAAGATTATTGATGGCTAAGTATCCTAGTCCACAGCCGATGATTATGGCACAGATTAGGGCAATGGGTAGTCGATAGCCGCCTAGTTTTGTTTTGTTATTCCAATGACTGCGCCAAACTTTCCATGGCCTACAACCCCACTTAATTGCCATTTTAACACACACTCCAAGTGGTAAGTTGCGCGTCAGTTGTCATAGTATAATGCCACAATGTGGACATGCGTTCCATCCAGACATCACCGGTTTTGAACATTTGTCACAGAGATATTCATTTGGCTTTTCGGCACTAGCCTCTGGTTCGTTTCCAGGCCCATCTATGGCTTTTTGAGCGGTTTGCTGACGCAGGAATTCCTGCATCACTTCAGGGGTTAATGCATCATTCTCTGCCGCCATTTCCATCATTTTCATTTGCAATTCATTTTGCTTGTCCATACGTTGATTTTGATGCTCCATTTGCTGGTTTATTCGCTCACGTTTGTTGGCCTGAACCTGTTCAAAAAGTGCCATTGCTTGCTCAGTTTTATGTGATGATTCTTTCAGTTTTAGGTCCAACTTTCCTTCATCACGTCTCAGTTCTGCTTCCCATCTTGCTTCATCTTTGCGCAGTTCTTTCAACTCGGACTCTAGTTCGACAGTAACCTTACCAGCAGCCTCAGCCTTTGCAACATTAACCTCGCACTCTATGCGACGCAGTGTGGCAGCCTCTCTTATTGCAATTCTCTCCATCAAGGCCTCAGCATGGGCTCCTTCGGTATTACTGGCTGCCGTAAGTTGAGCTTGTAGTTCTGTTAATTTTTCACTGTCGGTTTGGTTAGCGGTGATAAACGCTTTTAGCATGGTAAATCCAAGAGTTGTTAATGTCGCCCGCAATTCAACCTCTGCTCGCATCTCGAACTTGTCTTGGAAGGCAGAGGAGCGTAGCATAGTATCATCCTCACACTCGGCAAGTGATGGATTGATTACTCTCATCATCAACTCATTGTGTAAAACCTCGGCTAATCTTCGTCTGTCAAGGACAGGTGCACTATTAGCGAACATGTTGAGCAATTTTGGGATGTCTTCGTTACGTAATTGAACTCTTAGATTGGCGAAACCGTTTACTTTTGTTCCATTGGGCATGTGACCAGCAAACGGAATTGCTATGTCAGCAGGGCCGGTCATTGCAAACAGTAGCCGACGGTCTTTTGCTGTCACCCCCATCATCTCGCCGATGAATCTGTTAAAACCCCCAGCGATATTACCAACCACTTTCTCTGTTAGGATATCACCAATTCGTCCATCAACAATGAATACGCAGGCTTCATTTGGTTTCAATACAACTTCTTGAGCTTGCCATGTTTTCAAATTGTTAGCATCAACTAATTTTGCCAATATGTTTGGATTATCTCGCCATCTAAATCTACTGCTCATTTTACCACATCATTTCTGTTTCTGCCTTAGTCCGCCTAGAATTTTGTTCCTTGAATTGAAAAATCCTTGACAACTAGTAATCATTTGTTGACATTGTTGGATAAGATTAATTATTTCTTGGTCCGGTTTACTGGAACTAAGTGCGTGCTCTGCACTATTAGCTATGTTTATTGCTTTGGTAACCATTTCAATCGCATCGTGGTCGTGTTTTATCAGTTTCTTGAGATCAGAAACTTTAGCAGAACGAGAGCCAGAAAAAAATGCATGATTCATACCCGTAATCGACTTATCAACATCCTCGATTAGAGAATCGATTTTTGTGGTGGCGAGTTTTGCTGCTTTGGCAATTGACAAATTGCTTGACTTGAATGCCACATCTTGGATATTGGTAATGTGATTTCTCGCTCGTGTGCCGGCGCGTTTAATTTCGTCGCGAATTAACTTGTCAGCTTCACGTCTTTTTCCTTTGGTATAGCCTTCATATCTAGACAATACTAACTGAATCCCTCGTACGTATGGTAGGACTTCAATCGGCACTGCTGGCATCTGGCTCATGTAATCTTTATGCTTGCTCGTTATTATTGCTTGTGATGACTGGTGTGCAGATGTTGGACCAATTGACCACCCTATCGGAAATTAGTTCCGCCTCCTTTAAATCGTGAGTGACATGTATTGCACTAACATTACGTTTTTTGATAATGCTTTTTACCTCACTGGCAAGACTTCTTCTTGCATCAATATCCAGTGAAGAGAATGGTTCATCTAACAACAGTAATTTTGGCTGAGCGAGCAATGCTCTTGCCAATATCACACGTTGAGCCTCTCCACCCGACAGGGATGTTACTTTACGGTCTGCAAAATCATCAAGACCAACATTGCTCAAGGCTGTTAATACCACCTTTTTCTTGTCTATGTTGGTTAATTTTTCCCTATTTCCAAGCAGGATATTGCCGCCGACATTTAGGTGTGGATAGAGGATAGGCGTTTGAAATATAAATCCTAAATCAGTGCTAGGATAGTAACAATTGATACTATCCTCAGCTGTAATATCCTCAAGGCCAGCGATCATTCTGAGTAGTGTTGACTTGCCACACCCACTTGGTCCAATTATCGAGATTATTTCGCCCTCCTGCAATGAAACTGACAAATTTCTGAATATGTCTATGCCGTTGAATGACTTTGCTACAACTTGGACTTCCAGTATGCTTCTGTCATTCATCAAAATCCACTTCCTTCTGAATTATCTCTAAACTTTTCTGCGATAAAAAATAACGTAAAAGTCAGCACCATTAACACCGTTGCTGCGGCCATTGCCATCGGCTGAATCAGTGGGTTAAACTTGGGCTGACTCATCAATTGATCAATAAGTACCGATAGGGTGTCCCAAGACCCGGAGCGTATCAAAACCCACGATGCGCCGAACTCTCCAAGAGAAAATGCCATTGTCAAGGCTCCCGCAACAACCAGTGGGGCGCGTAAAAATGCTGCTTTACCATGCCACCAAGCCTTTAGTGGTCCGAGACCTAACATCATTGCTTGTTCATAATATGTCACATCTAATGACCTAATTGCTGGTAATAGTATTCTTATGACGAAAGGAGTGGTGATTATGATGTGGGGGATGGCTGGAATAAATGCCCAGTTGAATAGATTTGGCGACCATTTTAACAGGCCCAGCAGAATACCTAAACCAATCATTACGGCAGATAAGGCAAGTGGTATCATGGTCCCAAATTCAACCAGTTGCGCCGTTTTTAAACGGTTTTCTCGCTCAAGACGAGCAATGCATGACGAGATAATCCAGCCAGTCGGCAAGGCTACTGCTAAGGTGATTAAACAATACACCAGCGAATTGGATAGTGCTTCAGGAATTGGCGTTGTTGAATAGTCTCCTGACAATGCTTCTAGCCATGCAGAATTAGTAAATTCAGTATCGGTTGATCCTCTATTTCTAACTCTAAATGAGGCGATGACGACCATAAGCATCGGTGTGATAGCGAAAAGCAATCCCACAAAGATAGTGATTTTTGCCGGTCTGGTTGGCGGTTGAGAACTAGACTTAGATAATGATTCGGAGATTGTTGCATGCATAGATGAGTGCCTTCGTTGGATGGCTGCAGCAGTAATTATTGCTATTGAAAGAATTAATAATTGAACAAGTGAAGTGGAAAGAACAATTTCGCTAGTGTCAATTCGGTATCCGTATATTCCGGCTGAACCTCCTGACTTTGCCATTAGCGTCTCTAAAGTATCTTGGTTTGGAGTTAACCACCTCACTAGAGCAAATGAGGTAAACGAAAAAACGAAGCATAATGATGCGGCACAGAGCGTCGCAGGGCCGAGTATTGGCAGCCAAAGATTCCTTAATCGGGATAACCGGCTATGACCGCCAGGTAGAAACCGCAACTGATCTTCCCAAGTTCGATTCATGGTGGATAATGTTGGTTCAATAAATCGAACTACCAATGAGATGTTGAACCAGACATGAGCAGTAATTAGAGCAATTAGATGTCCAGGATTCGACCATCCTGTTGCTGAGGCAATCTCTCCAATTAGTCCCGTTTCAAGCCGTAAATCAATACCTATTGCAGTCAGTGGCCCAGGGCTGTCAATCAGCATGAGGAATCCCATGGCAACTATTATCGAAGGTGTAACAAATGGTACTGCTAAAATCGCCCTCAGTAATTTTATTTGTGACCAATTATATCGTCCTAGGGCCCAAGCCAGTGGCAATCCAACCACCACGGTGAATAGCGTCGATAGTGTTGCTTCAAGTATCGTAAATTCCAGAGCATTGAGTGTGTTTTTGCCGTTAAAAAAGGCGCCAATAGCGGCGATTGAACTCATTTCGGTGACAGACTCGAGTCGTGCAATGGCGTAAACCAAGGGAGTGAGGGTAAGGGCGATGAATCCGCACACTACACTCCATTGAGTGGAGTTAACCAGCAAACGATGCTGGTTTGAATACTGCAACCTTACACCTCATTCAGTTGCCGATTGCCATTGACTTAACCATGAATCCATGTTGTTATTGATTGTCTCAATTTCAATATCCGAATTTTCAGTTGGTATGTCCGAATGGTATCTGTAACCGTTAGTTTCTGGTAATTCATAGCCCTCCAGAACCGGATACATCAGGTTATTCTCCGGCATTTGTGCATTTATTTCTGGGCTTAGTAAATACTCAATGAACAACTCAGCTGCGAGAACATTTGCCGCTCCATTGACTATGCCAGTATATTCTACTTGCTGAATCGTTGCTTTTGGCAGTACAAGTGAGGTTGAATGGGTGTAATTTTCTGCGTAATACGCCTCTACACCGGGAGATTGACAATATGAGACAGTGATGTGTGCATCGCCAATGTGGCCAGTTGTGTATTCACCATATCCACCGGTGTAGTGGGTCTCATATGCTTCGGTCCAACCCGAAGTGAAGATAGCGTCATTTTGGGCCATCGCTCGCCACCAATCAAAGGCATTTGTTGTATCATCTTCATCATTCTCAAAGTAGTCAATGGTAGCCACCATGAATGATCGACCGGGCGATGAGGTCACCGGCGAGGGGAAAGCAGCCTTGCCCTTCCAAACTTCGCTGGTTAAATCCCACAGTGATGTAGGCGCCGTTACATTGTCTCCATCAACAAAATCTTCATCGTAGTTCAAGCAAACTGGTCCTTGGTCGAATGGTATTGCTAGCGGCCCTGAATAAGGTTCCAGTGCCGATGAACTGATATTCTGGTAGTTGTCATTACTGGTAAATCCCGTTTCCCGTAACAGGCAATTTTCGATTGCAGTCTGTAGGTAAGTATTGTCAAGTCCGATCATTAAATCTGCTTGCTGAGCGTTCTTTGTTAGCATCATCTGGTCAAGAATTCCACCGGCATCATCCTCTTTGATGAATTCAACTTCATATCCGGTTTCGTTAGTAAATTGCTCAACCATGCTGTCACTTAATGCGAGAACGTCGTAACTGATTATGCGCAATTTTCCATCATCTTCATGTCCAGCAGGCAATACTTCACAAATCACCTCCTCGTCATCTTCTAGAAATCCAAGGCAGCCGGCAGTAGATGCAGTTACAAGCAGTATTATACAAAATATCATTTTAGTTTTCATTTGTTACACCTCCAATTTGTGCGGCAATCTGATGAGTTCGATCGATTAACTCAAGGGGATTGTGCGCCAAAATATACAGGCTTGGCTCCCAACCATATCCCCCCTCATCAAGAATGACGTCAATTTTGGAATGTGAGCCAATCAACTTACCTTTGTTGCAAGTAGCAAATGAATAGCCTAGTTGGTCACAGATTTGCTGTACTTTGTCAACATTTACTTTTTCATTAGTAATTTCTGGCCTCAGATTTATGATTGAGGTTTTTGCCTCATTCATCGTGTGTGCTTGTATTAGAATCGAAGCGAGGTGATTTGAGACACCGAAGGCTGGGGTTTCGTGATGGCGTAGTTTGCCGTTGACAATAGCGATTCGTCCGGGAAATGCAGCAACATCTTGAGTTTCCCTGGCACCTTTGGTGCATGAGGCAATATTCATTCCAACGGCGGGAAGTATGTGTTTGATACGATTTACATCTAGCCTTCCGATTGCCCATTCTAACCTTCTGAGCAATGCTCTTTCCATCTGGCCACTGTCGAGGTCCAAACCTGTCAGGGTTTTATCAAATCTCAGCGTTTGGTTACCAGTAAATTGTAGTTCAACAATCAGTCTTTGCCTTACCACATTAGCTTCAGCACCAATTG
>Ga0160422_10002341_pt1 | contig 11855 bp, 13 predicted proteins | sample Fk160mmetaG_FD_108192 | JGI IMG/M metagenome (GOLD analysis project Ga0160422, IMG submission 108192) | Marine microbial communities from the Central Pacific Ocean - Fk160115 60m metaG | ecosystem: Environmental > Aquatic > Marine > Oceanic > Photic zone | place: The Central Pacific Ocean...
TCAAAAAAATATATCTTAATCAGGTAAGAAATAAGTCAACAAATTGCAGATCTAAAGTACTATAGCATCGAGAGTTTGTGTAGAAACCGTATGGTAATTATCTCGAGCTTTTTTATAAATTCTCTTAGCCTTTTCTGGATCATTTTTATACAAAGCTTCGTATAGAGGTTTTAAAAACTTTCTTCTTCCGACTGTCAATAAAAAACCTTCTAAATCTTTATCGGCTTGCTTGTAACCGGCAGGAATTGTAAGTTGAAACCAAGCATTTAGTACTTCAGAATTTCCACTTGAAGTAAATCCAAAAGTCTGATCAAGTTTCTTTAAATCATTTCGATCTAAATCTTTAGGTAAATGCCTCAAAAAATGGAGCCACTCATGCGACGACCACCCTTGGGTTTTAATATTTTCTAATGGGTAACCTTTTATAAAAGATTTAATGGCTCCCTCTACTGCATCAAATTTGATGGAATTTACTTTAGGGCAATTATCGGGAATTCCTGAGCTATACACCCACTCCTCAAGGCGAATTTTCGCCTTTAATTTCGGTTGGCTATTTAATAAATTATTATTGATGTAAGTCACAAAAGCCTCAGTGTCCATAACTTTAAAAGCATGGGTGGTAAAATACTTTTTTAGGAAAAAGTCAAACTGTTTTCTACCGACTGTTTCTTCAATCAATCTAAGTAAAAAGAAGCCTTTTTCATAAGCAATATCTGTAAGCCCGTCATCAGGGTCGCGACCTGTTAGATCTAATTTAAGATGGGTGTCTTTATGAGTATGACCTAGTACTGAAACTTCATGCTCAAGGTCTTGCTTGCCTAATAACGCAAGCATGTCAGCATATTCCCTCCCCTCTAATTTCTCCATAATGCGGCGTTCAAAATAAACCGTAAAGCCTTCATTAAGCCAAAAGTCATCCCAGGTTTTATTGGTCACTAAATTACCCGACCATGAATGTGCTAACTCGTGTGCTACAAGAGAGGTAAGTGAACGATCTCCGGCTAAAATGGTTGGAGTAACAAAGGTTAACCTTGGGTTTTCCATTCCTCCGAATGGGAAACTAGGAGGCAAGACCAACATATCATAACGATCCCAAGCATACTTACCATACATCTTCTCCGCAATCTGTAACATCTTTTGAGTTTCACTAAACTCATAACTTGCCTTTTTAATAACACTAGGTTCTGCATAAACACCAGTTTGTTCACCTAAAGATTCAAAAACCAAATCGCCTACACCTAGAGCCATTAAGTATGCAGGAACAGCTTGATTCATTTTGAATTTATACACACCATCTGCTCTTTTTTCTGTTGGATTTTCAGCACTCATTATTGCTAACAAATCTTTTGGCACTTTTACTTTAGCTGTATAACTAAAGCGAACGCCTGGAGAGTCTTGACAGGGCAGCCAAGTTCTAGCAAGAATGGCCTGAGATTGAGTAAATAAAAAGGGGTGCTTCTTTCCAGCAGTTTGTTTTGGATTTAGCCATTGTAATGCTTTGGCTTCAGTACCCGTTTGATAGAAGATCGAAACGGCTTTCGTGTCTTCTTCAATATCTATAATCAAGGGCTGACCTAAAATTGGATCTTGATCTCCTAGGTGAAAAGAACACACTTTATTATCTATAGTCACCTTGTCTATTTCAAGACCATTAACATCTAAAACAAGTTGATTGTGACCAGTTAAATTTTGAATCTCATAACGAGCTTCCCCGGAGATGATCTCTTTCTCAAAATCAACTTCCACATTTAAATCCAAATGAGTCGTTACCACATGGTGTGGCTCTGAAAAACTATGCAAATCAACACGTAAGTCTTCATTTGAATTACATGCTGATATAAACAGCGCAAAAAGTACAGTTATTATCTTATTCATGGGTCTTTTTTTTACGGAAGACTAATGTAGTAAATACTTTTATTTTAAATGATCTGTAAGCTCATCATATCTAAAACAATCTATCATATGGTCGTTTACCATACCGGTTGCCTGCATATGTGCATATACTATGGTGGAGCCAACGAATTTGAAACCTCGTTTTTTTAAGTCCTTACTGAGTATGTCTGAAATCTCTGTTGTGGCCGGAAGCTCTTTCGTTGTTGCCCAATGGTTTTGAATGGGTTTTCCGTCAACAAAAGACCATATATATTTATCAAATGAGCCAAATTCTTCTTGTACTTCCAAAAAAGCTTTCGCATTAGATACTGCCGCCCTAACTTTTAATTTATTTCTTACAATGCCAGTATCTTGAAGTAATTCTTGAATTTTACCCTCATCATATAAGGCTATTTTATGATAATCAAAATGATCAAATGCATTCCGAAAGTTCTCTCTTTTGCGAAGTACTGTGATCCAGCTTAATCCAGCTTGAAATGTTTCTAACAGCAAGCATTCAAATAATTTTTGATCGTCATGAACTGGAACGCCCCACTCCGTATCGTGATATTTGATATACAAGGGGTCTTTTTCACACCATTTACATCGACAAGGTGTACTCATTATTTAGGATGAAGGCGCAACCCAATCGCCATTCGTTTTAATTAAATCAATAAGTGCATTAACGGCATCTTCTGAGGGAATATTTCTTTGAACCACTTCCTTTTCTTTATAAAGGGTGATTTTTCCAACACCTGTTCCAACATAGCCATAATCGGCATCAGCCATTTCGCCAGGCCCATTAACTATACAACCCATAATGCCAATTTTAAGTCCTTTTAAATGACTTGTTTGTGAACGAATTTTTGCGGTGGTTTCTTGTAAATCAAAAAGTGTTCTTCCACAACTTGGGCACGAAATATATTCCGTTTTGGAAATACGTGTACGCGTGGCCTGAAGAATACCAAAAGCGGTTTGCATCTTCATTTGCTCATTTACACAATTTGTAGCTCTGAGAAATACGCCATCTCCTAAGCCATCAAGCAAAAGTGCCCCCATATCGGTTGAGGCTTGTAATTGAAATTCTTCCTCACTTAAGTTTTCGTAATCCCGACCAATAATGACAGGAGTATCACAATTGGCATTCATTAATTGCATGAACAGCCTGCGTTGCTCAGCCATACCGTGTTTGTTCTTGGTTTTAATCATTAAAACAACAGTGGCATCTGCTTTTAATTTTGAAATAAACGCATCATTAAAATCATTTAAACAAACTTGAACAATGTTTAGTTCTGTAGATAATTCCAGATCGCTCAAATACGTTTTTACATCTACTAAAGGGTAGCAGCGCTCCCCTTTATTTTCTATCCAGGTTTTGTAATTGTATACAATACCTAATGTGCCAGGAATGGCAAAATCAACAATATTATTGCCGGCAAATATATAATCACAAGCCATATCAGCAATGTTCCATTTATCTAGTGGAACAGAATAATTATAACCCAATGCAAAAAGACTTGCCGCTGTAATTTTATTTTTCTGACTAAAATCAGCCATCACAACGGGCACCTGTTTGCCCCCTATGTTAAAGACTTCTTTAGTTTGTCTTTTCTTGTATTCAAAAGGATTGATTGGATTTACATCAATAGATTGAATTTCATCATGAGGCAATCTTTTTGAATAGCGTTCTACAAGAGTTTTAGCTACAGGTATTTCAAATTCAGGCTCTTCAGTTAGTGAAACACGAACAGTATCACCAATACCATCCTCCAACAATGCGCCAATACCCACAGCCGATTTAATGCGGCCATCTTCACCTTCTCCAGCTTCCGTAACGCCTAAATGTAAAGGGTAGCTCATGCCTTCATTTTCCATCTTATTAATCAGCAAACGATACGCCTGAACCATGACTTGTGGATTGCTGGCTTTCATGGAAATAATGACATTATGATAGTCTAAAGATTTACAAATACGCAAAAATTCTAGAGCCGATTCTACCATCCCTATTGGCGTGTCTCCATACCTGCTTAAAATACGGTCTGAAAGTGAACCATGATTGGTTCCAATACGCATGGCTGTGCCTTCTTCTTTACATATTTCTACCAATGGCGTAAAGCGTTTGGCAATACGTTCTAATTCCGCTTGATAACTTTGTTCGGTGTACGCAATCTCCTGAAATTTCTTTTTGTCGGCATAATTCCCAGGATTTACCCGAACTTTTTCTACAATTCTTGCCGCAATTTCAGCAGCCACAGGGGTAAAATGAATGTCGGCTACTAATGGTGTATCGTAGCCCCTTTTATGGAGCTCATTTTTTATGTTTAGAAGATTTTCTGCTTCCCTCTTGCTGGGTGCAGTAATTCGAACAATTTCACAGCCCGCATCAATCATACGGATAGATTGTGCAACAGTAGCATCAGTATCCATGGTGTTGGTCGTCGTCATAGACTGCAAACGAATAGGATTATTACCACCAACGCCTATAGATCCAACTTTTACTTCGTGGCTTCTATAGCGTTGATATGCCGTAAGGCTAGCACAATAGTTATGATTTGTATTCATCGCCTCAAATTTCGGCATTTCTAATTAGATGTCAAGAATATTACAATAAATACTTTTCTCTGACCTTTTTTGTCAATTTAGCAATGACCAAATTATAGGAATGGTCTATAAGTTCATATAGAGCCTCTTTAGGTATTTCACCATTTACCTCAATAGTATTCCAATGCTTTTTATTTGAATGATAACCGGGTCGAACAGATTCGAAGCGTTCTCTCAGGTCAATGGCTTTTTCAGGATCACATTTTAGATTTAGTCTTAAGGGATATGCAGCTAAAGCAGCTAAAGCAAATATTTTGCCTGCCACCTTAAAGACTAACGTTTTATCATCAAAAGGCATGCACTCTATGACGGCCTTTTTCGAAATACAGTACATTCTAATACTTTCAATATCCATGAAATATTATTTTATAAATTTAATATCTAAATTTAGTGACTAAATATGAAAGCATGAACCAATTAAATAATATAAAAAAGCTCAATCTAGAACAGCTAAGAGAAAAAATTGATGTGAATTATAGAGCAATCAAAACAACTCGTGCAATTACTTATGTGTTTGACATTATAATATTAATGATTGCAGGGCTTTATATCTTTAACATTGACTTTGCGAAATGGCTTTTAATTCCTGCTTCAGGCTCTGTATTACTTCATTCAAGGCTTTCAAACTTATATGAGCAACAATCTTTTCTCAAGGAGCAAGAAGTCATTGTAAAACATCAAAAAAAATAAGGCGTATTCTAGACCGATAAAAAAAGTTACAGCTACTTTCTGTAAAAATTCATCTCATCAATATATTCCCATACATTTTCGGGAAGCATGGCTCGAACATCTATCTTTTCTTTTATTGCATTACGAATAAATGAAGAGGAAATCTGCATAATTGGAGCGCCTACTAAATTGATCTTTTCATGATTATCTAGAGAGCTCTTAGTACTTGTCAATCTGGGGTAAACGTATAATTCATGATTCTGCAAAATAAGCTCGTGGTTTTTCCACTTGTGAAAAGAGTTCAAATTATCACCTCCCATAATTAATGCAAAGTCTTTGTTAGGGTATTTCTCAGTTATATAAACTAAAGTATTAATTGTATAAGAGGGCCGAGGTAATCCAAACTCGATATCAGACACCCGTAATTTATCGTAGCCTTTAATTGCTCGATATACCAATTCTAAACGCGCATGATTATCAAGTAAAGTTTTCTTTTTCTTAAATGGATTTAGGGGGCTAACAACAAACCATACCTCATCTAAGTCGGTATAATTAACCATATGATTGGCAATAACTAAGTGCCCGATATGTATCGGATTAAATGTGCCAAAATACAATCCTATTTTTTTATTATTAGCCATTGATAAAGTCCATTACTTTTTGATAAGCTTGCTCTTGGGCTATTTCCAAATCGTCGTTTACAATAACAAGATCAAAATATTTGGCATAAGCCATTTCACTTTTTGCCTTATCTAATCGCATATTTAAATTCTCTTGATCTTCGGTATTACGAGCCATTAATCTTTCTTTTAAAACATCTAAAGAGGGTGCTTTTATAAATACAGACAAAGCTCTTTCACCAAATTGTTTTTTTAAATTTAATCCGCCTTCAACATCAATATCAAAAATCACCTGTTTTCCTTCCGACCAAATACGGTCAACTTCAGAACGTAAGGTCCCGTAATAACGGCCTTCGTATACTTCTTCCCACTCTAAAAATTCATCTGCGTCGATTTTCGCCTTAAATTCTTCAGGAGATAAAAAATAATAATCCACGCCATTTTCTTCTCTGCCTCGAGGTGCTCTATTGGTTGCTGAAACAGAAAACTCTATGGGTACATCTCGCCTTAAAAGATGACGGACAATGGTAGATTTACCAGAACCAGAGGGGGCAGAAAAAATAATGAGTTTACCTTGGTCCATTACAAGACATTTAATACTTGTTCTTTAATTTTCTCTAATGAATCCTTCATCTGAACAACAAGTTTTTGAATTTCAGAATGATTTGCTTTAGAACCCATGGTGTTAATCTCTCTACCCAATTCTTGAGAGATAAAACCTAATTTCTTCCCATTAGAATCTTCAGAATTGATGGTCTCAATAAAATAGGCACAATGATTTTTTAAGCGAACCTTTTCTTCAGAAACATCTAACTTTTCAATAAAATAAATCATTTCCTGTTCCAATCGATCCCGATCAAAATCTACAGATTCTAAAACATCATTAAGCTTAGTGGAAATGCGTTCTTTAATTGTCTCAATACGCTCTTGCTCATATTTTGGGACTTCATCATGAAGTGAATCAATGGCTTGAATCTGCATCTTAAGATCTTTTTCGAGTGACAAGCCTTCTGCTTTACGATAATCAATTAAAGCCTCAACAGCTTCTCCAATGGTTTTCATAACAGCATCCCATTCCTTTTTTTCTATTTCTTCACGCTCCAATTTCATGGCATCAGGAAGCTTCATCGCAATGGCCAATAATTCTCCATGAGGCACCATATTATCGCCAAATTCCTGAAGAGATTTGATATATGCTTCCACCAAATCTTTATTGATTTTATATGTCGATTCTGAACCAATATTTTCAACAAAAACAGACAGTTCTATCTTTCCTCGACGAAGTGATGAAGAGAGAAAAGAACGAATACTTAATTCTTTCTCTTTGTATGCAGATGGAATACGAATGCTAACATCGAGCTGTTTGGAGTTTAAACTCTTCACCTCTACTGTAATTTTCTTTTGTGGAAGCATTAATATCGCTCTTCCAAAACCGGTCATCGACTGAATCATAAATAACTATTTGTTGTAAAAATACGGAAATTTGTTGGTGTAGAAGATGCTAAGGTCCTTCTGTTTTTGGATTCCTTCCCACAAGGTATACACCGGTAAATATAATTAGAGATGCAAGAATCTTAATGGCATCTAATTTATCTGAACCCACCAATAAAGCAACAATGGTTGCGAGGACCGGTTGTAAATAAATATAGAACCCTACTGTGGATGCACGCAACCTTTTTAATGCATAGATATTTAACATATATGCTAAAAATGAGGTCCCTATAATAACAAAAGCAATTTCTGCCCAAATTTTATTGGCAATTTCTGCCCATTCTACCACCAATACATCACTGTATCCAAAAGGTAAAACAGCAAAAAAACCAACGGTAAAAACCCATTTCATTATGGTTATAAAATGATACCGATCCATTAATGGTTTTACTATAGTAAGATATAGGGCATATGAAAAGGCATTTATCAATACAAACAAATTTCCAAGCGCCAAATGGGGGTTACCTGTTTCAAATTTTCGACCATAAACCGCTAGTATTATCGCACCAATAGCTCCCAACAGAACACCCACGATTCGATGAGGTGATTTTTTTTCGCCATGAAAAATAACGGCCAAAATAAATATAATAATAGGGGCAGAAGTCATGGTTACAGCCGCATGAATAGGTGTTGTATAGTTTAAGCCTAAAAAGAAAAAACTCATATTTATAGCCACACCAAAAAGCCCACATAAAATCAAAATAAGATAGTCTGAGCGCTTCACCTTTTCTCTAACTAAAATAAAATGTATCAAATGAAATAGTACCATAGCCCCAGTTACCCTAAGCAGAATAAACCCAATGGGCGAAATGGTATCTGGCATCACATCTTTAGCCAAAGTAAAAGTGAGTGCGTAAATTAGATTAGCAAAAAACAATGCCAAGTGTGAAGTAAAAATCTTATTCATTTGCCAAGCACTTTTTTAAGGCATCGATGGTCTTCTTAGAATTGCCAACAAAAATCTCATGACCAACAAGGAATACCGGGCGTTTAAGAAAAGTATACTCCTCTAAAATTAGGTTTTTAAAATCTTCTTCTTTTAAGTTTTGATCTTTCAAACCCATACTTTTATACTTTCTGGCTCTTTTACTGAACAAGGCTTCATAAGAATCGGTAAATTGATACATCTGATCTATTTGTTCCTCTGTAATCACATCAAATTTTATATCTTGAAGCTGAAAATGATGATCTTTCACTTCTTTGAGTATTCTATCGCAAGTAGAGCAAGAAGATAGGTAATATGCTTTTTTCATAATCTAATATAACCTGAAATTTCATGACAAATATACTTAAAGCAATCTACCTGATTGATGAATAGGAATTAATTGAAGGTCAGATCATTAGAAAAATCATCGGACTGCAAAAATATTTTTACATTTGTATGAACTAATAATACTACATTATGTCAGATCAACGCTTTGCCGTGATCGGTCTTGGTCAATTTGGATCGGCCATCGCCAAAAACTTATCCAATCGTGGTGCTGAAGTGCTAGCCATAGACTCATCACTTGAAAAAGTAGAAGGTATTAAAGATGAAGTCTCTCATGCTGTAGCTCTCGATGCTACAGACAAGAAGGCACTCTTGTCTCAAAACATTCAAGATGTAGATGCTGTAGTTGTAGCAATTGGCGAAAATTTCCAAGCCCTGCTCCTCTGCACCTTTCTTCTAATTGAACTTAAGGTAAAACGCATTATTACCCGATCTATGGGTAACGATCAGAGGCGAATTCTAGAAAAAATGGGTGTCACAGAAATCTTATCTCCTGAAGATGAGGTAGGTGGAAATGTTGCTGAGATGCTTATTAACCCTAATGTAGTAATGTGCATGCAACTTCCAGATGACTTCGAAATTGTTGAAGTTAAAGCGCCCTCTGCTATTTTCGGGAGAAGTCTTGGAGATATTGGCTTGAGAGAAAAATACAAACTCAATCTGGTTACCATTCTTAGAAAAAAAGAAGGCAGTACGGAAGAAAATGATAATAGTACCAAAGATTATCATATTATTGGGGTGCCTGATTCGAATACGATTATTCAAAAAACAGATATTATTATAATATTTGGGCTTACAAAAAACATCGAACGGTTTCTCGAGATTAATAATTAAAATCTTTTAACTAAGTATTTACTCGTAAAATACAGGGTCAAACAATGAGAGGGTTTATTATTACAGGAACCAGTAGTGGCATTGGGTATGAGCTGTGTAAGCTGCTTTTAGAGAACCCAGAAAACAAAGTTATTGGTATAAGCAGAACTCAAAATATTGAGCACACAAACTATAATCATATCGCTTTAGACCTCAATAATATTTCGGAAATAGAAAACATCAAATTTCCTTCATGGTCGAATGCAGCACAAATCAGCTTGATTCATAATGCTGGGTGGATTGGACCCATTCAAAAAATAGGCAATCAAGAACTTGGCGCTATTGCTTCCGCTTACATCATTAATTTAGTTGCCCCAGCAGTCTTATCAAGTCAGTTTATCAGCATGTATAAAAGTTCACAAGCCCAAAAGGTAATTCTAAGTATAAGCTCAGGAGCGGCTCATACGGCCATTGGAGGTTGGAGTACCTACTGTTCTTCAAAAGCAGGGTTAGACATGCTTAGTAAATGCATTGACGAGGAATATCAAGACATCATAAATCTTTCTATAGCTCCTGGTAAAGTAGACACCCCAATGCAAAATGACATTCGATTTGCTGATGAGAAAGCCTTTCCTCGTTTAAAAGAATTCCAGAAGTATTACAAAGACGGCGAACTAACAGATGCAAAAGAAGTCGCTACCAAATACAAAAAGATACTTCAAAACCCTAAAAACTTCCTTCAATTAAATCGGGTTTCGGATATCTAAAGTACTTCTATAAAAGGAATCGAATCCAATATTTGGGTTAAGCTATCTCTATAAAATTCAAAAGAAATTCTTGATGCATCACTAATTGGGTCGGATGGAGGCAATTTTGTTTTAAAAGGATCTACCTGAACACCATTTTTCCAAAAACGATAACATACATGGGGTCCTGTAGCCAAGCCTGTACTACCAACATAGCCAATGGTTTGGCCCTGTTTTACATGCACGCCAGGACGAATACCCTTTGCAATTTTAGACATGTGTAAATACTGGGTTGAATAAGTCCCATTGTGTCTTACCTTCACATAATTCCCATTAAATTTATTATAAGTAGCAGCATCAATAACCCCGTCAGCAGTTGCCCAAATAGGTGTACCTCGTGCTGCAGCATAATCTGTTCCTTTGTGTGATTTCCATCGTTTTTGAACTGGATGAAAACGGTTTTTAGAGAACCTGGATGAAATCCGACTGTTTTTAACGGGTGTTTTAAGGAAAAACTTTCGTAGGTTTTTACCATCCTGATCAAAATAATCATCGAATCCAGTATCGTTGTATGGAAAAGCATAAAAATCAGCTCCTAAATGGTTAAAATAAACAGCTTTAACATCTCCAACACCAACGAATTCTCCACTTAAGTATTTTGCTTCATACAGCACCTTAAAACGATCTCCAGGCTGTACATTTCTAAAATCAAGAGTCCAACAATAAATCTCATCAGATATAATTTCACACAATCGGTCTGACATTCCTATTGCTGCACCTGTTAAAAAGAAACTAGATCCTTTTTCTATAATCCCTGCATCTTCGATTAACTTAACCTCAACTGGCTTTTGAGCCTCATAAACTTTTAGGCTATCTCTAAAATCATAAACTACATAATTGATTTTATCTTCCTCGTAAACAAAAATTTGGGCATTTTCTCTTCCTGCTGTATCCAAAATACAAAACATAGCATAAGGATGACCTGCTTTTAAATTACGTACATCGTATTCTGTTCTTCGAGTTTTGCGAGCGATTTTATCAATTTGTGCATAGGAAACACCCAATTCACTAAGTATTTTGCCTAAAGATTGTCCTGGTTTAATTTCATTTTTAACCAACAGAAAGGTGTCAGTATTAAAACCATATTCTATAACTGGCTCAGGTACTTCAATTTTAGAATTTGTAATGTTTTCAGAATAATCTGATGAAGTGTTGCAGCTGAATAAAAACAATAAGATTACAGATACTATAATACTTCTAAACTTCATAACTAAAATTCTAACGCAGAAAATTTTTTACAGCTCGAATTTATGAATTTTTATGTCTGATTTTATTATTCAAACTAATACATATTAACAAAATAACAAAAGCATTATAAGCAAAACAAACTAAAATTTATTCAAATAAAAAGGGCTCCTTATAGGAGCCCTTTTAATAATTATATTAAGTTAATATTACCTAACAAATTGTTCTACAGAACCATCATCGTATACGTTGAATAGAACTGTTCCTTTGAATGGCTGATCATCCAAGTTTACTTCTTGTCCTAATACGTTGATTACTTTCACTAATACTCGCTCTGAAGCATTAAGTTCAGTTATCACATTATTAGTTTCAATAGTAGAAGCTACGCTAATACCATCTACTTGGTAAGAAGAAGAACCTTCAATCCATTTAGAAACTGTAAAGTCACTAACTTCATTATTGTTCCATACTTTGAATGATACTGATTCTGAAACAAGCATACCATCCTTAGATGTTGTTGTTGCATCA
>Ga0160422_10002342_pt1 | contig 11854 bp, 7 predicted proteins | sample Fk160mmetaG_FD_108192 | JGI IMG/M metagenome (GOLD analysis project Ga0160422, IMG submission 108192) | Marine microbial communities from the Central Pacific Ocean - Fk160115 60m metaG | ecosystem: Environmental > Aquatic > Marine > Oceanic > Photic zone | place: The Central Pacific Ocean...
CAGAGTCCCCGGCAGTATGAAAGATTCTCCCGCCATGCTCTTCAACTATTGGATCTATTATATCGCGGCAAGCAGTCAAATTGGCTAGAGTAAGTTCCTCCTCCGTTTCCATGAATCTACTAAAGTCAACGCAGTCCGCAGCTAAAATGGTAGCTAGCTTTCTATTAACCTTTGCCATCTTTATTTAAGTTCCCAAAATATTCCTGAGCCATTATTGAAATTGAATTAATCTACCTTCTCTATTGAAGCCTCACATATTCAAAGTCGCCAGTTTTATTGTCTATTCCAACACGTGGCGGCGATATCCATCCAGCGAATGCTCCCGCTTCTGTTACTTGCTCCATCAACGATGAAACAAAAGCGCCATCATCCGAAGATGGCAGCCAATCATCTTTTCTGCTGAGAAACTCTTCCTGCGTCAAACTATCTCCGGCAGGCGTAGTGTCTATATTTGAAAACAAGCCTATCGAGCGGTTAAAACTTACGCTTGGCAACTTTATTTCAAAATCAATTCCATTTTTATTTATTTGTCGATTCCAACGTCTTACACCACTATCAGTTTCTCGCGTATAATCGTCCCTTAACCGCATATTCAGTGCTGTAAGTGCAGGTTCGTCGACGAGCTTAAACGTTCCGTCAACAGGTTTTAAAACAGGGTAGGTAGCATTGATTAATTGATGATCATCTTCAATTTTGTCCTCCCTGTAACGACCCTTTAAACTATTATTAAAAGCAGTAGCAGCATTTGTTGAAATTTCCGAACCAAACAAATCCAATGATAAGGAATAGTGGAGGTTTGCCTTTTTTTGGATTGTTGGTAAGTCAATAACCCCCAAAGCTCGGATTTTATTTATATCAAAAGGATTTTCTATACCCGCCTGGTTCATCGCATCACAGGTCCGCTGTATTACTCTACTGACCCCTGTCTCACCGACAAACATATGGTGAGCCTCTTCAGTCAACATAAAACGGGTTGTTCTAGCTAATGGATCAAAACCCGATTGAGCAAGGCTTTCGAGCTGCATCTTACCATCACGGTCTGTAAAATATGTGAACATAAAGAAGCTCAGCCAGTCCGGTGTCACTTCATTAAAAGCGCCTAACATACGCGGTTTGTCATCATCGCCGGAACGTCGAAATAATAACCCCTCTGCTTCCGCCCTGCCCTCTTTCCCAAAATATTTTTGCAATAGGTAAACCATTGCCCATAGATGGCGTGCCTCTTCAACATTTACTTGAAATAAATTTCGCATATCATAAAGAGAAGGAGCTGTTTTACCCAAGTGTCTCTGCTGTTCTACAGATGCGGGTTCAGTGTCACCTTGAATCACACAGAGCCGCTGTAAAATTGCTCTATATTCTCCGGGAACCTCTTCCCAAACAGGCTGGCCTTTATGTTGACCAAAGCCTATCAATCTGTCTTCCTCTTTTGGCGCTAATAGAACGCCCCAGCGGTATTCCGGCATTCGAACGTAGTCAAATTTTGCCCATCCACCCGGTTCGACACCTACAGCGGTCCGCAAATAAACGAGTGACTCTTGAAAACCCTCCGGGCCCATTTCATTCCACCAGTTGAGGTAACCAGGATGCCACTTCTCAAGAGCTTTGAGCACACGTCTGTCATTCGATAGTCCAACGTTATTCGGTATCGACGTCTCATAATCAACAGCATTCGCATCCAGCATTATAGTGTTCCTTATAATTTGATGATTTGAATAATTATTTTATTTGTCTACACTCTTTTCTTGTCAAAATCAGCTCTTTTTCCAGTACCGTATAATTTTAGCGCGCCTGTACTGCCCACAGCATTGGGTCTCTGAAAAATCCAATTCTGCCAAGCAGAAAGTCTACCAAAAATTTTTGTTTCCATTGTCTCTGGCCCCGCAAAACGTATATTTGCTTCCATCGCAGTCAGAGCATCTGGCGAAAAGCTCGACCGCTCTTCCAGAAAAAGGCGTACTTCGTCATCCCAATCGATCTCGTCGCATGACATAGAAACCAAACCAAGCGCGTCGGCTTCCGTCGCTAAAATAGGCTTGTCTATATTTAACTCAATATTTTCTATCAATTCTGGTTGACCAAGAAACCGCGTTGAAAGGCGAGAAAGATTATTACACATTGGATGCCTACCGAAGTTAGAAGATGTGAGGATAATTGAAGCTTCGAGGTCGCCAAATTCCTCAAAGACATCCTCACACATGAAAGACCTATCCGAGGCCAACATTATTTCGGCTAAGAACCCAGCAAAACAACTGTTAGGTGTGATCAATGAAATTAAAGACCGCGAAGTAAGGTCTATCCTCTTTAATACCCTAGTCCAGTAAAAAATGACTTCTCTCACAAACCAATGGTGAGTATTTGCCTGCAAAAAATTGCAGTATCTCGATACTTCTTGTGAGCTACCAATCGATTTGAAAACAATGACCCCAATTTGTAGTTCGTTAAACCTTAATTGCAAAATTGCGTCATCTAATTCCCGCGCAACGCGCAAAGGCCAAAATTGGTCTCCTTCTAAAAGCAGTTGATTAACATCATTGGGTACACCATCAGTTGGTCCTAATATTTTGATTTCCGCAATACCCAAATCATGATTTAAATCAACGCTCACTGACGAATATTGATAACATTTCTCTTCTTGTTTCACGGTAAGGGGACCAAGTTTAATACCCTCTTGATCGGTAGGACGATCTGAGCGGGTGGCAAATTCATCTGCGCGCTGTTTTACAAGATCATTAAATTTAGTTGGCGAAACAAGATCATCTACCAAATTCCATTCCAATGCTCGAGATCCTCTAGCTCCTGCTTCAGATGAACAGAACATATCTGCGCGATCGCGCCTGACCATGCGTTTATCCGTTACTCTTGTAATACCACCGGTCCCCGGCAAAACCGCAAGTAAGGCAACCTCGGGCAAAGAGACGGACGACGAACCATCATCGACTAAAATAATGTGCTCTGTGGCAAGTGCGAGTTCGTATCCGCCGCCCGCACAAGCACCTTCAACCGCAGCAATATAAATCTGCCCTGATTTCTGGCTTGCATCTTCAATGGCACCCCGAGTTTCGTTTGTAAATTTGCAAAAGTTAACCTTATCTGCATGGTTTGCCCCGGCTAACATTTTGATGTTAGCTCCGGCGCAGAATACTTTTCCCTTACCTGACTTTAGTACTACAACTTTTACTCTAGGATATTCAAAACGCAATCTTTGGATTGCGTCATACAATTCAATGTCAACTCCTAAATCATAGGAGTTCAATTTAAGTTCATATCCTTCGTAAAGACCGCCATTTTCATCAACATCCAAAATGAGTTCAGCACGTTCGCCAGAAACATTTAATTTCCAATGTCTATATTGCGACGGATCAGTCAAAAAGTTCACACGCATCGGCTCTTGTATCTCCGAAAAAGAGGTTGAATAGCCACCTTTAATCAAAAGGTACAGAATATCCAAAGTGATGAAAATTAACGTTTTTATTCGCTCTGTACAACTATTCGCATCCCAAAAAATCTATTGCTAACTTCGCCCCCATGCAACTGATAACTCTTTCGTTCTACCTCGGAACCTTATACATTTATATCAAAACGAAGTGCAAGGAATGGAAAATATAATGTCTTTAGGACGTGGGAGGAGCTTACGTGATTTGATTAAAGCTAGGACATTCCTCCATTTACCCTCTGTTTATGATCCAATAGGGGCGAGATTAGTTGAGCAATCTGGTTTTCAAGCCACTTACGTTGGAGGTTATGTTTCTGGTGCGTCCAAGGCTATTACAGAACCATTATTGACACTCACCGAACAGGTAGAAATAGCGTCAGAAGTCGCGTCATCAGTAACAATACCAGTTTTGGCTGATGCAGGAGCAGGCTTTGGCGAACCTCTGCATACGAGTAGAACAGTAAAGGAGTTTATTACGAGCGGATTAGCTGGCATACATATTGAAGATCAACTTTTCCCAAAACGGGCTCACTACCACAAAAATATGGTGCATGCGATCGCGCCAACTGAATTTAAGGATAAAATAGAATTTGCATGTAAAACACGCGATGAACTGGAACCCGACTTTTTAATCATTGCTAGAACGGACACATGCCGCAAGCTTGGATTGGAAGAAGCCATTTCGCGAATAAATATAGCAGCAGAAGTCGGTGCCGATATGGGACTGTTATTCCCTAGAACAAAAGAGGAAGCTATCGAGGCGGTGCGCCAGAGTAAAATCCCGTTAGTTTACGTTCAGAGTCGCGGAAACAGAGATAACCGCCCCTTGTTTTCCCGAAATGAACTTGAAGATATGGGATATGCAATGTGTATAGACGCGCAAATCATGCTGCTCGTAGCTTTCGACGCACAGCGCCGGATGCTAAGTGAACTGAAAGAGACCGGAGATTTCTCTTTACTCTCTCAGGAAAATAACATCCAGATACGTCAGGAAATCGAAGATATAATAAATCTCGAGGAGTATTATAATATAGAAAAATCAACCGTCGAAAAAAAATGACTCAACAACCTATTTTTTAAATCTACTAACGCTTTTTTTTCCAATAATGGTCTTTTAGAAGCCTCTTATAAAGTTTGCCATTTTCCTGCCTTGGCAGTTTTTCTACAAAGTCGACTGACTTAGGGCTTTTTATTTTTCCAACCCTAAGAAGACAGAATTCTATCAATTCTTTTTCTAAATCATCCCTCTCAAAAAACTTTTGGCTAGGAAGAACCACCGCCTTTACTTCCTCCCCAAATTCGTTATTTGGCGCACCTATAACAGCAACATCTTTTACCGCTGGATGACCAAGCAAATGGTTTTCTATTTCTTGCGGGTAGATATTCACTCCGCCCGAAATGATTGTATTTGCTTTTCGATCAGTCAGATATAAATAATCGCCGCTATCAAGATAACCTATATCTCCTAGCGTCGACCATCCATATTGGTTTTGTGAATCTTTGGTTTTCTGAGGGTCATTGTGATATTCGAATTTCGGACTGTCAGAAAAATAAATTAGCCCTGTTTCCCCTTTTGGCAGTTCTTCACCGTCTTCACCGCATATACGGACCTTTCCAATTTTAGCTTGACCTACCGACCCGCGATGACACAACCATTCTTTTGAATCAATCACTGTCAATCCATTACCTTCAGACGCCCCGTAATACTCCCATATAATTTCTCCCCACCATTTTATCATTTCCAACTTCACTTCAATTGGACATGGCGCTGCGGCATGGATAACGCATTTTAAACTGGAATGATCATAACTACTCTTTATTCCATCATCTAACGCCAACATTCTAATAAACATTGTCGGCACCCATTGGCTGTGTGTGACTTTATATTTTTGAATTAGACTGAGTGCTGTTTCAGCTTCAAACTTGCGCATTATTATAACGGTCGCACCAAACCTAAGTGCGCGCATAACGAATAAAAGAGGCGCAGCATGGTATTGTGGTGCAGGCGATAAATAAACTGTTTTCTCGTCTAGGCCATAGAGATCAGCAATTAATTTGTAGCTCGGAGCTGGGACTCCAAAAGGTCCATCAGGGAGCTGTTTCATAATACCCTTTGGCCTTCCCGTAGTACCAGACGAATAGAGCATCTCTATCCCTTCGCTTTGGTGCTCTACAGGGAAACTGGGCATTTTATTGATGATTTCTTCAAACGGTCTAAAATCGAGATCACAACCGTCCAACATGAAACGATTTTTTTGCTTTATCCCTCCCATGTTTAAATTTGCAAGAGTGGGTTTCATAAATGAGGAGGTAAAAAAGGCTGAAGCGTTTGAGTCTCCCAGGATAAAATCCACATCGTCAGATGTTAGGTGCGTTGCTATCGTTACAACTCTGAGACCGCATCTAAATGCGCCCCAAACAATCGGTATGTAGAGCAAATGGTTTTCGAGCAGTATTGCTACTCTGTCCCCACGCCTCAACCCTATTTGTCTCAGAAGATGCGCTACTTGATTGGAAATACTTTCGAGAGATGAGAAACTCACAAACTCACCAGTTTCACCAATAATTATTGATGGCCGATCTGGTGTTTTTTGCGCAAAGACACCAGGGTGACTTTCTTCAGTATTTAAAATAATTTCCTCCGAATCAAGTAAATGAATGTAACCCCATAATTAATAAACATTTGTTATGCTATTTAATATGCTTGTGTAAATAATAATTAAACCAATTTAGCAAAGGACGTTTTATGGGACCACTAAAAGGCATCAAATTGATTGAAATGGTGGGCATAGGACCAGCGCCACACTGTTGCATGCTATTGGCAGACATGGGTGCAGAGATAATCCGAATAGATCGCCCGGGGGGGAATAAGCTTGGAGGCAAAGATAAAACGGCCATATTGAACCGAGGTCGAAAATCAGTTGCACTCAATTTAAAAACGAGTAAAGGAGTTGAAACAGCTCTGAGGTTAATAAGTCAGGCTGATGGGTTAGTTGAAGGATTTCGTCCCGGTGTTATGGAAAGATTAGGTCTGGGACCAGAGATCTGTTTAAAACAGAACAAAGAGTTAGTTTATGGAAGAATGACCGGCTGGGGACAAGATGGCCCCCTTGCTAACGTTGCAGGTCATGACATCAATTATATTGCCTTGGCCGGTGCTTTAGGCTCTATCGGAGACCAAGAGAGAGGGCCAGTCCCGCCTTTAAACTTGGTTGGTGATTTTGGAGGCGGCGGTATGATGTTAGCCTTTGGAATGGTTTGCGGTTTACTGGAGACTAAATCGTCTGGCAAAGGGCAGATCATTGACGCTGCAATGCTTGAGGGTTCCGCGCTGCTAATGGCTGGGGTTTTATTGTCAAAAAACGCAGGATCTTGGAATGACCGACGAGGAGAAAACTGGCTGGATGGAGGCGCCCCTTTTTATAATACTTATGAGTGCAAAGACGGAGAATGGATTTGTATTGGTTGCATTGAGCCACAGTTCTACGCCTTAATGTGCGAGCACCTCAACTTAAAAGACAAATTATGGGATAAACAATGGAATAGGGATTTGTGGCCGCCACAAAAAAAAGTTTTGAGAGAGATTTTTAGCAAGAAAACTCGGGAAGAGTGGGATAATCTACTCGGCAATCTTGATGTTTGTTTTGCGCCTGTCTTGAACCTAGATGAAATCATGGATCATCCACACAACAAGGCGAGAGAAGTCTTTTTAGCTCCAGAGGGTAATGTCCAGCCGGCACCCGCCCCAAGGTTTAGTAGGACACCTGGCAGAATACAGAGCCCGCCAGCAAAGCCGGGGGAGCATAATTCAGAAGTTCTTGAAAATTGGGGATTTAGGAAAAACGAAGTTGAAAAACTTAGAAAAGATAAAATAATCTCCGATCCGGGATAATCCAATTTTGAAAGCTATTAAAAACCAAACGCTAAGTAAGAACCTTAAACTCCAAAATGACATTAGAGGGATCCCAATGAAACATTCATTAGAATCATTACTACGCCCACAGTCCGTCGCGGTAATAGGAGCTTCAGATAACCCTGCCAGGATAGGCGGCCGGCCAATACACTCAATGCTTAAAGACAACTTTCAAGGTAAACTTTTCCCCGTGAACCCAAACAGAGATATAGTTCAAGGTCTGCAGGCCTATCCAAATATTTCTTCTGTCCCAGTTCCCGTCGATAGTGCGGTAATCTCCGTGCCCGAGAATGTTGCATTGAAGGTAATCAATGAATGTGCAGAAAGTGGCGTGAAAAGCGCCGTTGTATTCACATCTGGCTTTGCAGAAACAGGTACCGCGGGCCTAGATGCACAACACCAGATCGCAAAAATTGCGTCTAAGAGTGGAATGCGAATACTCGGTCCCAATTGCTTAGGGGTGTTTAATTTGAGCGCCGGCTGGTTTGGTACATTTGCCAATACCTTGGCCAGTAAAAAAATACCGACTGGCCCCATAGGCATAGTTACGCAGAGCGGCGCTTACGGCGGGCATCTCTTCACTATAACCCAAAATAGAGGGGTAGGGACGAATTACTGGGTGACTACTGGCAATGAGGTCGACATAGACGTAGCAGAAGTTATTGAATTTTATGCGAGCGAACCAGAAATTCGGGTGATTATTTCATATGCGGAAGGAATAAAAAATGGAAGCCGAATGCGTAATGCCCTAGAGGCAGCTAGAAATGCTAAAAAGCCTGTCATTTTCATGAAAGTAGGGTCGACAGAAGCGGGTGCAAGGGCGGCAGCCTCGCACACAGCGTCTTTAGCTGGTGAAGATGCTATTTATGATGGGTTATTTAAGCAGTATGGGGTATATCGCGCGGAAACCACAGAAGAAATGGCTGATGTAGCCTATGCCTGTCAATTTGGCCGGTACCCTGATGGTCCTAAAATTGGACTGCAGACTATTTCCGGGGGGATAGGAGTTCAGATGGCCGATGCGGCTTCAAAAAAGGGCTTCGACGTCGCACCCCTGCCAAAAAGCACACAAGAAAAAATAATAAAACTTATACCATTTGCTGGAGTAAATAACCCCGTAGACTTTACCGGTCAGGTACTAAATGAGAGAAAACTCCTTGAGGATAGTATGCGTTTCGTAATCGATGAAGCCGACTATGACAGCCAAATTCTTTATCTCGCTAGCTTGCCTATCTCCGAATTTACAAGAGATACAAGTTTAGAGATTTTTGCTGCTCTCCGAAAACGTTATCCAGAGGAACTGATGTTCTTAAGTATGATTGGACCACAAGAATCCCGGAAACCTTATGAGGAAATGGGTTATCCATGCTTCGAGGACCACTCACTTGCTGTGAGAGCTATGGCCGCACTCAGGTACTTTTCTGAGATTTTCAAACAAGGGAAACAAAAGGTAACACCCTCTAATAAGGGAAATAAGCTTGCTCGTTTGGAAAATAACATTTCGGAATTCGACGCAAAATCTATTCTTAGCTCAGCCGGGATTCCAACCAACAAAGAATTTCTAACACAAAGCTGTGATGAGGCGATCGAAGCACAAAAAACAATTGATGGGCCGGTAGTTTTAAAAGTCGCTTCACCGGACATACAACACAAAACCGAAATTGGTGGTGTACTTTTAAACTTAACTACGAAGGAAGAAGTTGAGGAGAGTTATCAAACATTAATCTCACGTGTTCAGTCTAACGCTCCAGAGGCTAAAATAGAAGGTATCATAGTCGCAGAAATGATTAATGGTGGTATAGAGACAGTTTTAGGTGTTACTAAAGATCCTGTTTTTGGTCCAACTGTAATGTTTGGATTGGGAGGAGTTTTTGTTGAAGTGTTAAAAGATGTAACGTTTCGTGTGGCGCCATTTGGGCCAGAGGAGGCGCGGCGCATGATCGATGAAATTAGAGGCCGGGCGGTGCTAGATGGAGTCAGAGGAGCTCCTCCAGCCGATATAGACGCATTAGCAAACGCGATTTCAACTTTATCTATTTTTGCTGCAGAGAATTCACGTACTATCGACGCGATTGACATCAATCCATTTCTAGCACTGCCAAAAGGAGCCGTAGCTGTCGATGCACTTATTATCCCAAGTAGTGGCTCATGATAAGTGCAAGGAATTTTTTCTGGTGAGGAACTAAAAACTGAAGCAGCATAAAATTTATAGCCCATAGTAAAACCTTCATGTAATATTTGGTGAACTTTGCATAGCAATGCCTTCGGGGGGGGGAAATAGCCATGGAGCTTTCAGAGGAGCAAATTAAACAGTTTAATGAAGAAGGCTATATCTTTTTACCCTCATGTTTTTCAAAAGATGAAATAACGGTTTTAAACGATGCCGCGGCAAAAATTTACAAAAGTGATCGAGAGGAAGTTTGGCGGGAAAACTCAGGTGTCGCCCGTACCGCTTTTGCCGCGCACACCTACAACGAAGCTCATCGGAGACTTGGCTCTCACCCGAGATTAATTACCCCCATAAAGCAGCTTCTTGGTGGGGACGTTTATATGCATCAATATAAGATTAACGCAAAAGCTGCATTTGATGGCGATGTTTGGCAATGGCATCAAGATTTTGGTGTCTGGCATAGAGATGACGGTATGCCCGAACCCCGCGCGATGAACATAGCCGTATTTCTAGATGATGTCTCGGGGGCTAATGGTCCTCTCATCTTCATTCCTAAAAGCCACAAGATTGGAGTTATCGAAGCTGGTCACGATGTTCAAACTACCAGCTATCCACTCTGGACCCTGGATAGAGAAACTGTTCAAAAACTTTCAGACGAAGGGGGATGCGTGGCGCCCATTGGCCCTGCGGGTAGCGTGATCATGTTCTCCTCACTTCTCGTGCATGCCAGTCCACCAAACATAAGCCCCTTACCGAGAACTATTGTTTACCTCTCACTCTGTCGAACGGATAACCACATAACAAGGTTCAATAGGGCCGAATGGATTGCTCATAGACAATTTGCACCCATAACAGCTCTAGATGACCGATGCTTAGAAGAGTTAATAAATATTTCACCGTCGGCAGCAGCAGAGTAGATCTCCTCTGCCTAGCACAACAACGTTATTAATTATAAATAGTGATCAGCGTATGTTCATCGCTCCGGTAAAAGCTTGAGAACTAAAATACTTAACTAAGAAGTTTGCCCCATAAAGACATTTGGTGTATTTAAGTCGTCGCTCACGGGTCTCACGTCAGAAAGGTCTACTTCCGGTCTACAGAAAAATTCACATGCCATTTTCTCGTAAGCCGCTCCCAAAGCGATAACCCGGTCATCGCAAAACCTCTTTGTAATAACTTGCATGCCAACAGGCCTTCCATCTCCTGTGAAACCAGATGGTAGTGAGATCATAGGTAAACCAGTCACGCTGAAGATGTATGTTGCGAGAAATACATCTTGAAATCTTTCCACTGGCTTTCCGCCAACATGGCTCGGAAATGGTTCATCGAGCCTGAACGGAGGAGCACCAACCGCTGGAGCAATTATAAAATCATAGTATTGCATGAACTTTCTTACATTGTGCCAATATTGTGTTCTCAATTTTTCTGATTTTACGACATCGCGGACCGACAATTGCAACGCTGCCGATACTTGACCTACTAACTGATCTGTCATCAATTCACTATGAGCATCAAACCTGTCGGCATAACGAGCAACCATTCCAAAACCTCTGGTCCCCGTCACTATTTCTTTAATACTGGAGGTATCAAAACAATCCTCCTCAATGGAAAAACCAAATTCCTCAAATCGTCTTACGGCAGACTTAACCAAACTTTCGACTTCGGGATCTAAAGGTACTACACCACCCAGATTGCCCGCATAGGCAATTTTTCCTGTTTCTCTCGGCACGGAATTACCTGTTGCTGCCGCTAAGAAATCTTTTCCGTCATTTGGCAAAGAACTTGGATCTCGTTCGTCAGGGCCTGATAAAACATGCATTGCTAAGCCTATATCCGATATGGACCTTGCCATCGGCCCTTGAACATGCTCTACGAGAGTGTCCCAGCCATAATCAGTTGGATAAAAGGGTATTCTTCCAGGGGTTGGACGCAGTCCTACTAAATTATTAAACGAACAGGGTATTCTAATCGAGCCCCCTAGGTCTGTGCCGATGGCCAGTGGTGCCATAGCAGCAGCAATAGACGCACCCGCTCCTCCACTGGATCCTCCTGCCGTGACATTAACATTCCAAGGGTTTCTCGTGGTTCCAAATATTTTATTCGACGTATTAATATCATGGGCAAACTCAGGCGTATTTGTTTTGCCCAACAATATACCCCCCGCTTCTTTTAGTCTTTCAACGGAGATTGTATCTTCATCCGGGACATCGTTTTCCAATAACAAAGAGCCAAATGTCGTTCTAACACCCTTAGTTTGCAAAATATCCTTTATTAAAAAAGGTACGCCTTCAAGCGGACGGGGATCACCTCCGGAGGTTATTCGCTCGTCTATGGC
>Ga0160422_10002343_pt1 | contig 11851 bp, 7 predicted proteins | sample Fk160mmetaG_FD_108192 | JGI IMG/M metagenome (GOLD analysis project Ga0160422, IMG submission 108192) | Marine microbial communities from the Central Pacific Ocean - Fk160115 60m metaG | ecosystem: Environmental > Aquatic > Marine > Oceanic > Photic zone | place: The Central Pacific Ocean...
ATTGTGTTGTCACTTGGGGGATTTTCACTCTCTGACCTGGCGCTGCCCATCGCAGGATTGGCAGTTCCATTGCTCCTCATGGATCGCAGATTGCCAAGGCAGGCCGCCAACATGATGATTGGTTTCGCCTTGCTGTTCATTGGATTGAACTTGTTAAAAGTCCAAATGGAAAGTGTAGGAGCGAGAGAGCTGTTTACGTCCATTTTTCCAGAGGGGGGTGGACTCGGTTCCAACGTCTTGTTCATGCTCATTGGCGCTACGTCGACGGCCTTGATTCAGTCGTCCTCGGCGGCGACCGCCTTGACTTTGGCGGCCATGGTCTCTGGGTTGATTGGATTGGAAAGTGCACTGGCGATGGTTCTTGGCGAGAACATTGGGACCACGCTGACAGCAAATCTGGCTGCTGTGGTTGGAAACCGGACTGCAAAGCGTGTCGCTCGCATTCATTTCCTCATCAATGTCTTCGGTGCGCTTTGGATGATTTGGCTGATCCCAATCATGGCAGACGCCTTGTCTAGTTTGTTTGGTACAGCCGATACCGAAGAGGTGCGCAATGGCTATGTGCTGGCAATGTTCCACACGACCTTCAATGTGTTGAATGGTTTGCTGATGGGCTTGTTCACGGAGACGTTGGTTAAGCTTTCCAAGACGTTGGTGTGGAGTGAAGATTTGGAAAGTGAAGCGACCCTGACCACCGCTATTCCCGGTCAAATTGTTGATGCGCGTTTGAGTTTGGAAGAGGTGTTGAACGATTTTCGTCGGAGTGCTTCCTTGCTTCGAAGGATGACCCATGGGGTAGAAGAACTTTTTGGATTGTTGGAACCAGGGGACCGGGCGGATGTGCTCCACAACTTGATCAAGTGGGAGGAGCGCACGGATCGCATCGAACAGACAGTGTCAATTCATTTGGCAGGAATTGCTCAACAGGAGCTCAGCCCTGAATTGAGCTCTCGCCTGGCGGCGTTATCAGCCATCAACCCCGACTTTGAGCGAGTCGGCGACACGTTGTTGAGTATGGCCTGGCAAATGGACGCCAAAGCGAGAGAGGGGGTTTACTTCATGCCGAAGCAGCGCACCAACCTCCTCTTGATGATTGAGCTTCTTCGGGAGGCCATCAAAGTCATGGATGTACAACTGACATCTTCAGATGTCGATCTCGAGGCGGTCGCCGAGGTCGAAGGGAAAATCAATGCGCTTCAAGTCAAGTTGCGTGAGAGGCACATCCAAGATGTGGAAAAAGGAAAGTATCCGGCAATGAGCGGCATCCTTTACAATGACCTTCTGTCATCTTTGGAAGAATGTGGGGACCGAATCGCCCATGTAAGTTCAGAGCTTTCTGGTGCCGAGGAAAGAGTGTGATTTCATTCAGGGTGTCGCAACGGCATCTGACATGGCGGTGTTGCTTGGATTTAAATCACGGTCCCACAGGGTCCAGGAAAAACGTACCGAATCTGCATCGTTCCCCATCACGAACCAGGAGGTCAATTCAATGGCAATGGTCCCTTCTAACGCAGGGCTAGACCCTGTGGGCTCCGCGACGGGAACGCGATAAGCGTAGGGCACAATCAATTCGGGGACATGCCACGCTGAGTCTCTCCATTCTTGATATTCTCCGATCAAATTGTAGTGATGTAGGCATGTCTGACAAAACGGCGGCAATGTATCGGCTTGGGTCAAGCCGACATTCCCGTCACCATCGGTGAATCTCAGTGTCATTGTGGCGGTGCCATCATTGCGTGGTTCAAAGGACTCAAAAGCCAATGTCGGTTCATCGGCATATTGCCTTTCGGGCAAGCATGCGACCAGCGAAAGTATTGCCGTCCCAGCGATGATAAAACGTATTGACATACCACAATGTTACGGAACGTCACTCAAGAGTTCCGAACTTGCATTCATGCCACGCGATTTTCAAGATTGGGGATTGTCCGCTTCAATGGGAGAGGTGCGCTTGAGGCTTTGGTCGTGGATGCAAGACGGCAGCAAAGATGAATTTGTGGACCATGCCCTTGCTCTTTTTCGTTGGCAGGCGAGTCAAAATTCGACATATCGTGAATTCGTCAAGGCTGTAAATGTTCGACCAGAGGACGTCTTGACAATTGAGGCCATTCCATTCCTCCCCGTGGAAATTTTCAAAACGCATGTCGTCAAATCAGGTGACTGGAAGAAGCACTTCGCATTTCGAAGCTCTGGCACCTCCAAGACAACATCTCGTGCGGAGCACTGGATGGATGATTGCGGGCTGTCGTGGTATGCGCATGTATCTCGCTTGGCTTGGCGCAACCAATGGTCTCAGGACGTCTCTAAGTGGTCGTGGATTGGGTTGCTGCCAGGATATCTGGGCCGGGGGGATGCATCCTTGTTGACCATGGTCAAAGACTTTATGAATCAGGCCGGCGAGGGTGAGGAGGGCATGTTCATGAATGACCACAAGGCACTGAGGGCGAAGTTGTTGGCTCACTTCGCCCAATCTCATGCCAAACCTTTGATGTTGTTCGGGGTGACCTGGGCCATTCTAGATTGGATGGATTCTTTGCGGAGAGATGCGCAATTTGTGGGACAGATTCCTTGGCAGCGAGTCACTTTGATGGAGACTGGAGGAATGAAGGGCCGCGGTAGGGAGCCGATTCGAGAAGAGGTCCATGACAGAATCAGGTCAGTGCTTCCAAAGATTCACATTGCTTCTGAATACGGCATGACTGAGATGATGTCACAAGGGTACGCGAAGGACGGAATTCATCACGAATTCCCACAATGGGTGAAGCCTTTAGTGAGGGAAGTCCGCGACCCACAATCTTTAGGGCTTCAAAATCGGGTGGGTCGATTGGATGTGGTGGATTTAGCCAATGTACATAGCTGCGCTTTCTTGGCGACTGGTGATGCAGCAAACCTGACGGATGAAGGTTTGATTTTGCTCGGGCGACAGGACGAATCTGAAATCCGAGGTTGCAGTTTGTTGGCGACTCCTTGAATTCTTCATGTCTTAGGGTTGCTCAACTGAGATTCTGAGGTCATCTTGCTGCCGCAAACACCCCGCTCGTGGAATCTGTTTTCGCTTTGCTTGGATTTTCGCTTGCTGCCTACTCTGTGGTGGGCAACGACAGCATCCAGACTTTGGGTACGTTTCTCGTTTCTAACGAGAAGCGAAAGTGGTGGCAACTGTGGTTGTTCGCCGGCTCAATCATGGCCATTGTCGTCGCCCTCGGATATTTTGGCTACGGAGAGTATCTAGGTGGCAAGGGTGATGATCTGACCTTTGGCAAATACGACGGCATTTTTCATGGTGAAACAGCGTTTCCCACAATCAGTGCGTGGTATGTGCTTCCGCCGTTGGCCCTGTTGTTCATCACACGACTTGGCATTCCAGTTAGCACCACCTTCCTCGTCCTTACGTTTTTTGCTCCCAAGGCACTGCCTCAAATGTTGGTCAAAAGCCTCGGAGGCTATGGCGTGGCATTCACCTTTGCAATCGTCGCATTCATCGCATTGAGTAAGGTCACGGAACGCCTTTTCATGCGTTATCCTTTGAACGGGCAGGACTATGGTTTGTGGACCAATCGTCGGTTGTGGACTGGGTTGCAATGGACTTCTACGGGGTTTTTGTGGAGCCAATGGTTGACTCAAGATTTGGTTAACATTATGGTCTACCTCGGAGATCCGAGAGAGGTGAGTTTAGGCACCTTTTTGTTCGCGCTCTTTGTCCTTTTGGCCATGTTGGGGTACATTTTCTTCCGCAGGGGGGGGAAGATTCAGGAAATAGTCCGAGAAAAAACCAACACTCAGGACATTCGATCGGCCACGTTCATCGATCTCTTCTATGGGTTGGTGTTGCTGTTGTTCAAGTTTGATACACTTGGTATCGGGGCTAAAATTCCCATGAGTACGACTTGGGTGTTTCTCGGGATGCTTGCAGGCAGAGAGGTTGCATTGCGTCTACGTCTAGACGAAGCGAATCAAGATGGCAAAAAGGTTTGGACCATGGTGTTGACGGACTTCGGAAAAGCCACCATTGGCTTGGCTGTTTCTGTGCTTCTCGTGGTTTTTTTGTACCTCGTAGAAGGGAGAGAACTTGTGCAATTGATTGGGTAATGGCTGATTTTGGCTTCAATATGCCAAGCAATCAACGCACCCTCACCAAAAAGTAATTTTTCTTTCCGCGCTGCAACAAGATGAGTCCGGACCCAATGACATCTTCCGCACTCACCAAACGGCTGTCATTCACCTTGACTTTGTTGACGCTTACACTGCCTTCTTTGAGTGCTCTTCGAGCTTCCCCGTTGCTCGCGAGGAATGCATCGTCTCCTCGCGCCAGCAGATCAATGATTCCAATCCCAGCATCGATGTCTTCACGCGACACGGTTCGCTGCGGGACGCCTTCAAAGACACTGAGTAGCTCCGACTCTGGCAGATCTCGAAGGTCCTTCTCGGAGCTCTTCCCAAAGAGCAAATTGCTTGCTGCTATGGCCGTACTCAGGTTCTTTTGACCGTGAATGCGGAGTGTGACATCTTCCGCAAGTGCTTTTTGCATGGAGCGCCTGCTGGGGTCTTTACTGTGGGTGGATTCTATGGATTCAATCTCTTCGCGCGACAGCAGCGTAAAGAGTCGCAAATAGCGCGAAGCGTCTTCGTCGGCAACATTGATCCAGTACTGGTAAAACTTGTAAGCCGAGGTACGGTTTCTGTCCAACCATACATTTCCTCCCTCGCTTTTGCCAAATTTTGAGCCATCCGCTTTGGTAATCAATGGCGCTGTGATGGCATAGGCTTGACCGTTGCCTTTACGCCGAATCAATTCGGTACCAGTAACCATGTTGCCCCATTGGTCACTTCCACCCATTTGGACTTTGACCCCATGCGTATGCCACAGGTGGTAAAAGTCGTAGCCCTGCACCAACTGATACGTAAATTCAGTGAAGCTCATCCCGCTTTCCAGACGATTTTTCACACTTTCCTTGGACAACATGTAGTTCACGGTAATGTGTTTTCCTACATCGCGGATGAAGTCGAGAAATTTGAAATCCTTGAACCAATCGAAGTTGTTCACCACCATGGCGGCATTGTCTCCTTCAAAGTCCAAAAATTTCTCGAGCTGTGCTCGTTGGCAGGCCAGATTGTGTTCCAGAACTTCAAGATCCAAGAATTGGCGCTCAGCTGTCTTGCCACTGGGGTCACCTACCATGCCCGTGGCACCTCCTACAAGTGCGACAGGGATGTGACCTGCACGTTGCCAATGAACGAGCAACATGATGGGTACGAGATTTCCGATGTGGAGGCTGTCTGCCGTAGGGTCGAAACCCACATATGCTTTTACGCACTCTTCCGCAATGAGAGTCTCGGTTCCGGGCATGATGTCGTGGAGCAGCCCGCGCCATCGTAGTTCTTCAATCAAAGACATGCAAGCAAAGATAACGTCCGTCACAAGTAAGGAAGGAGCCTTTCGAGCGCTGCGCTTCTACTGCCCTTCAATAGGATTTGTCGTTCACGGATTGGATTTTTTCGGAGATGTACAGTCAAATGGTCAATCGAATCAAAGTGTGTCCAAGAATCTTCGGGATTTGAGGTGAAAATGTCCCCAAACGATGTCCCTACACTCCACAATTCAACACCTCCTGACAAGCAATTGTGAGCCACCTTTTGGTGGGCCTCAGCGCTCGCGTCTCCGAGTTCTGCCATGTCACCTAAAATGGCCAAGGGCGCTGCATGTCTCCTTTCTTGAAAGTCTAACAGGGCGAGATTCATGCTCGAGGGATTTGCATTGTAGGCATCGAGAATGACCCAGTTGTGTTCCGTGGACATCGATTGCGAGCGATGGTTGGAGGGCACGTAGGTGGAAATGGCGTTCCGCACATCTTCCCAGGCCACACCAAAATGTTCACCAATGGTCACGGCAGCCACCACATTGGCCAAGTTGTACCTTCCTTCAAGATTGACCTCAATGGATTTGTCGTTGCGTGTGGCGTATCCGCCGCCACCTGGTCGCGTTGTCCAACTCCATTCCGGGGTAGGAACATCAATGCATGAAGCGACTCCCTGACTTGCGCGGACCACTTTGTCGTCTCCCTGTTGGACAAACGCTGTCCCATCATGTTTGGCCAAATGGTCGAATAATTCCTTTTTTCCCAGATATACACCTTGCTCTCCTCCAAAGCCTGCCAAATGTGCAAGTCCAATGTTGGTGATGTAGCCGTGGTTTGGTTCGGAGATGGTCGCGAGCATTTCGATTTCTTGTCGATGGTTGGCTCCCATTTCTACAATCACAAATTGAGGTTTGGCGGGCGCATTGAGCAGAGTTAAAGGAACTCCAATGTGGTTGTTGAGGTTGCCAAGCGTGGCATGTACTTCGAACCTTGCAAACAAAACATCTCGAATGAGTTCTTTGGTTGTGGTTTTGCCGTTGCTTCCGGTCATGGCGAGTACCGGACAGTCCCATCGGCGTCGGTAAGCACGTGCCAAAGCTTGCATCGCTCCAAGTTCGTCCTCTACAACAGTGACATTGTCGGTCCCTATCCATTGCCGACTTGAGGTTACAGCATGGGATGCCCCTTGTTCGAGTGCACTCTTGACGAAGGCATTTCCATCAAAATTCTTTCCTCGCAAAGCGATGAACATTTTGTCTTCCAGCGGCGACCGAGTGTCGGTGGACACGCCTTCGGCCGAGTCTCGAAGGGAAAGCAATTGAGCTAGGGTGTCCGGGTGGAGCTTCATCATCCTTGAAGATGTTCTAGCAAAGAAAAACCCCACAGCCAAGCTGTGGGGTTTTTTACGTTCAAGTTGTTGACGTGACCTTGGGGACGTATTGAATCATTGCCCGCCAAACGGAACAGGCGTTCCGACACGGTCCATGGCGCAACGGAACCCAATGGATGCTGAGCTCTGTCGTTCATCGAGATATCGGCGCGTTCCAGGGATGAGGTAGTAAGCGCGATCATCCCAGCCGCCCCCTTTATAAACTCTGCTGCGGTTGCTAATCAGAGTGGAACCGCCGTAGTTGTAGACTCGCTTGTCCTTCTTTTCGTCCTCCTCGGCTGACTGAGCCGGGTATTCAAAAGAACTGTTGCGGTCACCATCGAGGTAGTCGATGTTGTCTGCAATGCGATAGTTGGTGCGATTCAGATTTTCTTCTAGCGATTCATTTCGCTTTTGCATTTCACCTGGCAAAGCGTCGATGTTGTTGCTGAATCCCTTTCTCAGATCAGCTGCAGCGAGGGCATCGCTGTCTACGATGAGGTCCATTGCGTCTTGCATCAGCGTTTGGGCTTCCTCAAAACGTTGATCTTTCAAACGCTGCTCAGCTTCATCCACTTTTGAGGTCAGATTGTCCATCAAATCTGCATCCTCAGGGGTGAAGATTCCTACGGATTTGCCCTCTTGTCTGTAGGTCTTGATGAATTGCTTTACCCCAGGAATGTTGTAGACCACGTAATCGTACTTATCAACGGGATTTCCTTCTGCATCAAGTCGTTTTGTTTGATAGACATTTCCTCTAAATGGACGGAATTCATTGTTGTCTTGGATGGACAGCGGCCGGTACACATCGAGCACCCATTCATTTACGTTTCCAGCCATGTTGAACAAGCCGTAGTCGTTGGGGGCGTATGAATAAACATCGACAGTAATGTCACCAAAATCGTCGAGCGCACCTGCCACCCCCATGTAATCACCACGACCTTTCACAAAATTGGCATTGATGCTTCCATATCCTCCTGTTCGGCTATCTCCGTTGCGGACAAAATGGCCATTCCAAGGATAGGTCTTGCGCTCGGCAACAAGTTCTCCAAGACTGTTTCCAATGAGTCCGAGAGCCGCGAATTCCCACTCTGCCTCTGTGGGCAAACGGTAGTTGGGTAAGAGTACGCCGTCTTCCATCCGGACATCTCTGAATTCTGTATTCAAGCCGTAGCTAGGAAGACCTTCTCGAAGACGCTCACCTTGGTACTGACCTGAGAGGTAGGTTTCAGTTGTGAAGTGCTCTTCGTCAATTTGAGCGTCAGGGTTGTGAACCAAAAGGCCCTCACGAACGAGAATACCTTCATTCACACGATCTGAACGCCACTTGCAAAAATCATTGGCTTGCAGCCAACTAACTCCTACAACTGGGTAGTCTCTGTAGGCTGGATGGCGCAGATAAAAGTTGACCATGGGTTCGTTGTAGGCCAACTTGTTTCTCCAAGCTGCTGTGTCCGGCAGAGCCCGTTCTACAATTTCGGGGTATGATGAGCCGTAAATCCGTTGTAACCATGAGAGGTATTCAGTCCAAAAGTGATTGGTCACTTCGGTCTCATCCATGTAAAAGGACGACACAGTTGTGCGCCGCGGGATGTTGTCCCAAGCGTAGTTAAGGTCGTCGTCAACTTGACCCATGGTAAACGTTCCTCCTTCAACGAAAATCAGGCCCGGGCCTGTTTCCTGTTCAAAATATGGCGTACGTTCAAAGCCGCCGTTCTCTTGGAAGTTATACGCCCAACCAGTGGCTCCTGATCGCTCGTAATAACAACCATTCAAGGTTAGGAGCCCTATGGCGACTGAGAGCAAGCCATAAATGTGCTTTTGCGTCATTTTGTGCAGGTTCAATATTCAGGTTTCAAGTAGAAGTACATTTTTCAAATCAAAACGTCGGACAGGAAATTGTTCTGAATTTGGAGCGCTGAGGCGAAGAAAATCGCATGCTCAAGCTTAATTCGTGCGCACCTCCTGTTGCAGGCGTCAAGTCTGAAATGGTGATGTCGTAACTGTATCCAAAGCGCATTAGGGAGGTTTCAACCCCCAACAGTACAATCAGGGCGTCGCGAGTGTCGGCAGAGAAAAAGCCACGATGCCAAACTCCAGCTACAAGTGGACCTTTGCTCACGTAAACCCCCATGTTCAATTGTTGAAATTCACCTTGACGTCGGTAAAGAACGTTGGGAGAAATCCAAGCCTCAACGCCTTTTACGCTCCGCTGGAGTGGGAGTTTTGCTCCGGCGTGACCTGTAATTTTCATGGGCAGTCGACTTGTTCCAACCACCAAACTTTCGTTAGGTTCGTTGAGGTGGTGACCTGCCACGCCAGCATAGAATTTTTCAGTAAAGGCCAACAGTCCCGCTCCAAAGTCGACCTTTTTCACATTCTCTCCTCGGGGGGTGTCCGCAGTCTCGTAAATGAATCCCCTTCGCGGATCAATCATGTCGCCAAAAGTGAGGTTGCTCCAATCCAAAGCCTTCTGGAAATAACTGGCTTCCAAAGCCATCCGCAATGACAATTTACGCGTGATGGCTTGCTGGTATGAGTACATCCCGGTGATGCGGGTTGTGGTCAACGTGTTTTGACCTGCTTGGTCATTCATGACGACAAGTCCCAACCCTCCTGAAATGGAGTTGAAATGTTGGTCGTATCCAACCGCTTGTGTGACAAAAGCCCCACTCATCGACGGCCATTGGTTGCGGTGTGACATCACAACACGCGGGCCACGCGCAGTGCCTGCAAACGCTGGATTGAGCAACAGAGGGTTGGAATAGAATTGCGAGAATTCTGGGTCTTGCGCTTGGGCTTCATGGGGTGTTAGTCCGACGAAAAGCGTGGCAGTCATCGCAAAGAGCAGGAGGCAAGTGGTGAATTTCGTCATGTTCCAACAAAGTATTGAACCCACAATGTTACGGAAATTTGCCGAGGTATGCTCAGCCAAAGCCAAGACGGTCGTCGGTTTCACAGCGCATGGCCCTGTTTGGCGAAGCGAGGCACAATATGACGCACCTTTGTGCGTAAAAGTGCTTGTATACAGAAGCATCATGGGTTTAAACTTCTTTGCGAAAATGCACGATACACGCGCTGACCTTTCCTGTCTTGCATGGAGTTTGTTCACATTTCAACGTGTGTGGCGGTCCTTTTCGTGCGCTACCCTCGGCATTTGTGTTTGGTTATGCGGGTTATCGGGTGGCGAGAAGTTCATGGCCCAAACGGTTTCAAATGTGAATGACGAAGGACTCGTCGTTCGTGTTGACTTGGCCTGGGATGAAAATGAAATTGCAGAATTTGTTTCTCAATCTGATCGCAAAATCACAACGACTTGGCAATCGCCAATTGCAGAAAATTGGTCAGGAGTAGAAGAGCTTCAGGTTGAAGAGATTTGGGTGCCCGCAGAGGCAGAAGTTCTGGCGTTGATTGAAGAGCGATGGAGAAGCAAGCATTGGGAGCCTTGGGTGTGGAATGCCATTGATGATGGGGCTCAAACTTTTCTGCGCGGAACTGGGCCCTTGGTTCGCCATCACCGGGGGCATTGGGAACGATTGGCATCGATAAACGCGATTCTCGGTTCGTCGCCGAATGGGGTACATCGTGTAGCTCGGGATTGGCCTGCCACAAGTGTTCGGGCATCCGGAGATTGGTATGCCTATGCCACCACCGAAGAGGGAGTGCATTGTCTGGGGTATGATGAACTCATCGCAGCTGGCATTGAGCCATCCTCGGTGAATCCTTCGCAGCTTCGATTGTTTGGTCGTGGCGGCCGACATCTTCCACTGGACAACGATGAGGATCGCCCCCTAGATGTCCCTCAGCAACGGGTGGTTCTTCGCGGGCTTGACGATGGGACGTTTGATCCAGGAGATGAGCTTTGCTGGTACGCATCGTCGCATGAAACATGGAATTGGAATCAAGAGGATGGCTGGACACACGAGGCGGCACTTTGGGGAGATACTGCCAAATGGTTTTTGCGTTTGGATGCGCCAAGTTCACTGGAGCTGACGAGCATGGAGCTGGAGAGCGACTGGGTGGGAGAGGTGGAAGAAATCCGCACTCAACACCTGGCTTACGGGGTGCGCGAGGACCACGATGTCAATTTGATTCGATCAGGTCGAAATTGGTTCGGGAGTCGTTTGTCGGCATTGGGAGCCAACACGGCAACTTGGAACATTCCACTGGACCATGCGGTCCAAGGTGGAACGGCTACTGTGCGTTTTGGTGCGGCCATGCGCAGCATTGGCGCTGGCAGTGCGTCTCAGCTACAATACCAATTTGAGGATCAATCTGTGACGCTTACAGACAACTTGTTGTCCCCCTCATCTCTGTTGTTTGCGAGATACGTGGGAGGAGAAATGACAGCTGCGATGTCGCAATCAGGGATTCAGGTCCTGGCGACATTCTCTCCTGGCACAGATGACAGCAATGCATGGATTGATTATTTGACTTATCAAGTCCCGCAAAATTTGGTCTTTACCTCTGGCCAAATGCACATCAATGGCTTGCCTTTCGATGCAGATGGAAATGCAATCTTCGGAGCTGAATATGTATTGGGAGGTGGGGTGCCAGACGAAGTCTGGAATGTGTCAGATCCGTTAGAAGTGAAGCAAATGCCCATTTCGAGTTCCAATGGCAGCACGGCATGGCAGGATGCGGTAGACGCAGAGCCCAGGCGGTACTGCGCATTTCGATGGGCTGCGGCCCTCAGACCGAAAGCATTGGGTCCCGTCGGCAACAGCAATGTTCATGGCCTTGGGGAAGTGGACAATGTGATTGTGACTGTTCCTGGCCTCATTGAAGCGGCCGATTCACTGGCTCGTATGCACGCATCGAGGGGCCTGCGCGTTGCAGTCGTTCCTCAACAAGATGTTTTTGATGCCTTCAGTTCAGGGGTGGCGGACCCCACAGCCATCAAGATGCTCATGATGATGTTGACGGACCGTGCAGAGTTAAGTGATGGAGCGATTCAAGCACCTCGCTATCTGACACTGTTGGGAGATGCCTCGTACAACAATCGCAATGTTCAAGGCAATGGAGCGACCATTGTGGGTCACTATTCATCCGAGTCTCTGCAGACCACCACGAGCTACATTTCGGACGATTACTACGCCTTGGTGGCAGAGGGTCAAGGAGAGCGTCC
>Ga0160422_10002344_pt1 | contig 11849 bp, 10 predicted proteins | sample Fk160mmetaG_FD_108192 | JGI IMG/M metagenome (GOLD analysis project Ga0160422, IMG submission 108192) | Marine microbial communities from the Central Pacific Ocean - Fk160115 60m metaG | ecosystem: Environmental > Aquatic > Marine > Oceanic > Photic zone | place: The Central Pacific Ocean...
CGGAAACGATCCGGTAACCACGACGTCGCCACAACGTCTTCAATTTCCGCGATAACCCCGGAGAACGCCTGGTCCTCAATTTTCGTTTTGTGTCGCAGGACGAGCAGGGCCATGACTGCCTCGTGACGGTTGAATGTCACAGGCTGATTTTGCAGCGCGTCCGAGATCTGCCAGTCATCACCCAGGTCCCGGGGAGCGTAGGCGAGGACCCTGTGACGCTCTGCTTGGTCATGAAGCACGTAGGCCTGCCACTTTTCACTCTCATAGCCATCGACATAAATTTCCACCGGGTGCACCCAAACCCGCATCTCGGTCGGACCCTGAGGCTTCTTGGACAGAAAATCTTCCCAAGTCATCTCGCCGACTTCCTCGAAGAATTCCCAGAAGACCTTTGGCATGGCTCCCTCCGGCAAAAGCAGCAGCCTTCTCGGCCTCTCCCCCGGGGAGGTAACCGTATAGAGAAACTGCGGTTTCCCATCGTTGCCGATCGCGCGGTCCTGAAGGGTGAGTTCGTAGGAGTCAGGCTGTGAAAGTGGCACGAAATACCGCGCAAACTTATCCCGGATGATGTCTGCCTCCCACACGAAGGGCAACGCTGCCTGCGCGCTCGTTGCGTTCAGGTACCCCCGGGCAACGGTCTCGGCCATGCCTGCCTCGGGGTCATCTTCCATCAAACGGCTCAGTCCCATCGAAGGGGAACTGGGAAGGATCTGGTTCTTTCCTGTCTTGTTTCCCGCAGCGATAAGATTCGCCGTCCAGAGAATTAGCGATACGCTCAACGAGGCCAGTAGAATAGCACCGACCATCATGGTCCGTTTCGGGTAGTTGCTGACGAGCCATGAAAATCCTCCTGCGCGCCTGCGATCACTCGCACTCTCCATCCAATCCTCCTGCCCATGCCTCTCTCGTTGGAATGCATGCGCAATTCGGGCGGCTTCACTGCGGACCAACACCCGTGCCTCGACAGGGTCTGCCTTGGCATTCCCTGCATGGTCGTCTGCCTCTTGAGGCCCCAGATGAACGACCTCCGGGTCGCTCTCCCCGGCATGGTCCTTCCCCCTGCTTCCATCCTCCGTGGCGGCCGCCGCCGCGGCAGAGGAAATTTCTTCCTGAGGGTCCACGCCACCATCCTCCCCCTGGCGCAACTGCTCTTTCCCTTCCTGACGGGTTAACCTTTCATCCAGAATCCCGACGCTGTCAGCGAGGGCCTTCAAGGCCTTTGCCAGCACTAGGTCACTCGTATCATCTTTGGTGGAACGGGAAGCGGGTTTCTGTCTCTTATACCGCTCAACAAGAAGGGCCGATTTATCAGCTACCGAACTCAGGTCTGCGGGCGCAAACTCCTCAGGCAGGGCCATGCTGACGGGAATCGCCATTTGCTCATCGCATTCCCGATAGCGCACCTTGACCTGACAGCCGGGACAGGTGACTTCCGAAGTTGAGTTGAGTTCCTCAAATTCGACTTGGGCGCCGCAAGCAGCGCATTTCAGGGTTACGGCCATAGTCGAGGGCGGCGGAGTTCAGTGAGCTCCTGAGAAGGCAGATCTTGCCTGCCGAATCCAGCAGGAAACAAGGAAGAAGATTCGCAGCCCTCGGCTCCCCCTTCCAACCAGCACCCCTATTCTTCCGGCAGATCACTATTTACGGCCACTCGATCCGGATCCACGTCAGCAGCAATCTTCTGGTCCCGTTCCTCATCGACCGGTGTGGCGTCAGGAGGTGGAGTCCGCAGATAGCTTTCCATTGGGACCTCCCGGAAAAATGTCAGCGCGAGCCAGCCTAGAATAAAGGCTCCCGATAGGGTGACGAAGAACCGGAGGGTCATGCGCGTAAACTTCGCAGAGTGAACGGACTTCAGGTTCTATTAAATATCCGGGTTAGGCAACCACTTTTCCGGGTCTCCGGAGCAATCCCGTGATCGAAAAGGCCTGCGCAGCCTCCAAGCCTAGCGACGCCCCAAGACAGTCGGAGCTGATGTTACCCCGTAGCGATTCACGCTGCTGACCGCGACCGCCTCTGGCGAGCCCTCAAGGTCCACCTTCAGGCGAGAGCCATGTATTATCGCGTAAGTATTCCACCGGGACCCATAGCGGGCTTGGACCACGTATTGTTTGGCTGAGGAGTCTCTAGACCATTCCACAAGGATCTTCCCTTTGCCGGCTTTGGCCCGGACACGGAGCGCCCCAGGAGAGCTCTTGGTCAGCCAGGGCATGGGAGGGACGAGGGCGGGATGAGTATAAATACTCCTGCTCAGGGCAGTGGTGATCCCCCCCCGATTTTCCATCAGGGCCTTGGCGCTCCAATGCACATGGCCTGCGTAGTTCCGTCCTGTCGAACGGGAGAGTCGTAACTGATTCACGATCTCGCTAGCCGAGCGGCCCGGATCCTCACTGGACTTGATCCGAGATGTCGCAAGCCCCGGCCATACCGGACGAGAACCCTGTGCACGCCACCACTCAAGCAGAAGGGAGAAACTCTGTGGCCCTTTAATCCGCCAGTAGAGCTGAGGAGAAAGGTAATCACACCACCCCGATGCCAACCACTTCCGGGAGTCAGCAGCCAAGTGCTCATAAGCGTTAATCTGTGCGCTGGTTCCCCGCGGGATCCCTGGCTTCCAGATTCCAAAGGGGCTGATACCTACACGGACCCAAGGCTTGATCCCTTTCACCTTCGAATACATCCCCCGCACGAACGAATCAACGTAGGCACGACGCTGTGAAGGCGTTTTCCCGTCCGGGAAATCAGGCTCGGGCCGACCCTTGACCAGATCGGGATACGGGTAGAAATAATCGTCTATGTGTATCCCGTCCACGTCATAACGCCTTACGACATCTGCGATGACATCCAGAGCCCGGCGTCTTGTGAAACTACTGGCGGGATCCATCCACTTGTGGAGCTTGAAGTCACGGATGATTGCAGGATGAGTTCGGGATACATGATCCGGAGAGACTCGGTGATCCCGGTGAGGGCTCGCTCGAAATGGATTAAACCATGCGTGGACCTCGATATTCCGGGCATGGGCCTGTTGAATACAGTATGCGAGTGGATCATACTCGGGATCTCTCCCCATCGTCCCGGTCAGCCAGGGAGACCAGGGCTCTATCCCTGACCGATACAGAGCATCCGCCTGGGGCCGGACCTGGAAAATTATCGCATTCATACGCAATGAGGCCATGCGGTCGAGAATGCGGGCCAGCTCCACCTGTTGCCGCCTCGCGCTGAGACCCTTCTTACTGGGCCAGTCGATGTTGTAGACACACGCAACCCAGGCCGCACGAAATTCTCTGGCGGGAGCCGGAGCCTTTTCGCGGACCACCAGATAACTCTGGGCCCACGAGGTCGAAAGACCACACAACCATAGGAGGAGGAAGCGAAGCATCGAGCCCATATATTTCAGGCTTCCTTACTATTTCCAAGGCGATTCGGCGGGCCTGTCCCATACCCGGCCTCACCATTTTTATCCCCCCGCTGTACCTGACTCCTACCAGTTGAGCCCCAGAAGGGACTTAGGAAGGAACTTCCCGTCCTTCCGAATCAACTTCCCGTCGAACCAGATCTCACCTCCCCCATAGTCACTTCGCTGGATGCTCACCATGTCCCAGTGCACCTTCGACTTGTTACCATTACTGGCCTCGTCGTAGGCCTGCCCGGGCGTAAAATGAAACGATCCGGCGATTTTCTCATCAAACAGGATATCCCGCATAGGTTCCCGGATTTCCGGATTAAAGCCTAACGCGAATTCCCCGACATAGCGCGCCCCGTCATCCGCATCCAGTATCTTGTTAATCTCACGGCTCTTTCCCTCGGCCTCTGCGTTAACGATCTTGCCCTTCTCGAAATCCAGCCTGATACCATCAAATGGAATTCCATTATAGATCGTCGCTGCATTATGAGTGATGACCCCATTGACGGAATCCCTGACCGGAGCGGTAAAGCACTCGCCGTCAGGGATGTTGCATTCGCCGCCACAGGGAATCGCGGGGATCCCCTTGATAGAGAACTCGAGGTCCGTGCCTGGTCCCTTGATGTAGACGCGATCGGTTTTCGTCATGAGGCGTCCCAGCGCATTCATGGCGGGCTTCATGGCCTTGTAATCCAGAAGACAAACACGAAAATAAAAGTCCTCAAATGCTTCAGTGCTCATCCCCGCCTGCTGAGCCATTGCTGCATGCGGCCAGCGCAGCACGCACCATTTGGTTTTCTCCACCCGATGTCGAAGAACTTTACGGGTATGCCCTTGAGCAAGATCCATCCGCCCTGCAGGCACATCGCTGCATTCCGCTATGTTGTGACTCCCGCGGACCGCGATGTAGGCATTCATATCCCGCATTTCGGCCATCCGGTGCTTGGCGAGCAAACGATACTGTTCGTCCGTAGCTCCCATGAGAAGCTCCCTGGAAACCCGCACAGAATTCATCGTCACAAACGGAACCGCTCCTCGGCGACGAGCCTCCCTGACCAAGGCGATGCCCACATCCTCTGGAACATCATAGAGGTCTATCAGAACTTTCTCGCCCCTCCTCAGCCTGGTCGAGTGACGAACGAGTTGCTCTGCGAGCCGATCAATCCTGGGGTCGTGCATGTTTGTTAGGAACTCCTGTTGGTTTCTGTTCTGGCTCCGACACAATCAGCAGGAATGGATCAAGACCCTTGGAGGGGAGGTTAACCCCGGGGCGCCTGAAGCGTTCTTCCCGACATGACACGCCCTCGCGTGACCGTGGAATCTGCCTTATTCAAAGCCCCCGCAGTATGCCGCGCTTCTCCTTCCCGGGCAAGTGAAAGGAGGGCGCAGCCCACCGGGCCGGCCTGCTAACTTGATGCCCCGAATAGTCCCATCACCGCCTGCGCTTGTGTCCCGGGGCATCCACTCCTAGCCTCGCTCAGTGATTCGTCTCGGCATTCTTGGCTCAGGGTCTGGCTCCAACATGCAGGCCATTCTCAATGCCATTGAGGAAGGAACCCTCGACGCGGAAATCGTCATGGTTCTCAGCGATATTCCGGACGCCTATATCCTCAAGCGAGCTGCGCAGGCAGGATTGCCTGCGGAACTGATTAACTGCCGGGGCCACCGGTCGAAATTCCCGGTGGAAGCTCAGAGCGAAACGGCTGAGCTACTGAAAAAGGCGGGCGTTGAGCTGGTTTGCCTTGCCGGATTCATGCGACTTCTCCGGGCCCCGCTTCTCAACGCCTTCCCAGGGCGTATCATCAACATTCACCCCTCCCTCCTTCCAGAATTCCCAGGCCTCTACGCGTGGACCCAGGCGGTCGAGGCGGGAGCTCGTGAGAGTGGTTGCACGGTCCATTATGTCGACGCGGGAATGGACACAGGCCCCGTAATCGCCCAAGCGAGGGTTCCGATTCTCCCCGGTGACACCTCAGCCTCTCTTCATGCCCGGATTCAGGCCGAGGAGCACAGGATTTACCCTGCCGCTATCACCGAAGTCGCCGCCGAACTGGGCCAAGAATAGGCTTTTCGTAGTCGCCGTTGGCCTGAAAGCCCGTAATTGCGGTGCCTTGCCAGGGCTCGCCCCCACCGCTGCGTTATTGCCATCAGACAAATTTCCGATTTTCCCCAGGGCCGTTACCGGGTAACTCATGCACGTGCCCCAAGATTCTCTCCAGGCCCTCCGCGCCACCCTCAATGAATCGATTCTCGGCTCTGAGCGAGCAGCCGACCTGCTCCTCACAGCCCTTCTGGCACGCGGACACGCGCTTGTGACCGGTCCGCCGGGCATCGGCAAAACATCGCTCGCGTCAACCCTCGCCACGTCTCTCGGCGGTATATTCAAACGGCTTCAATTCACGCCAGACCTGCTTCCCTCCGACATCATTGGCTACAATCTTTACCATCAGCAGAGCGGTGATTTTAATTTCATCCCGGGACCGGTGTTCTCAAACCTCCTTCTGGCGGATGAAATCAACCGCGCTTCGCCTCGGACTCAATCGGCCCTCCTTGAATCCATGAACGAGCGGCAGGTCTCCGTTGATGGAGAAACCAAAAAGCTGCCAGATCCCTTCCTCGTGGTGGCAACCCAGAACGACACGTCGTCAACGGGGACTTTCCCACTTCCCGAGCCTCAGCTGGACAGGTTCCTGCTCTCAATTCCTATGACACTGCCCTCGGAGGAGTGCCAACTCGAGATCCTGAAACTTCACGGTGGAGGGCCTCCCGCAAAAGAGCACGCCCAATGCGTGCTCTCTCTTGAGGAGCTCACAACCTTCCAGGACCGGGTGACGGATGTTGCGATCTCCGACACTCTCCAACGCTACCTCCTCTCCCTCTGCCAGACAGCGAGGTCCCTTACAGGTCAGGACCATGCCATCTCCGTCCGCGGTACTCTTGCTCTTCAGTCGGCCGCGCGCGCGTTCGCGCTTCTTGAGGAGCAGGATGCCGTTCACCCTGATCACGTCCAGGCAGTCTACCCGCACGTCCTCCGGCACCGCCTCCTCACGGATGACACTCTGGATCCAGACCCAATTCTCGACGCTGCTCTGGATCAGACCCCTGTCCCCTGACCCGGAAACGGCCCGTCTCCGTCGCATTCTCGAATACTTGCCAACCCTGCCCCGAGATTCACTCCCATGCTTACCCGCCGTGGTGCCGTCCTCCTAGGGGCTTCCCTTGCTCTTACCATCCTCGGATGTTTCCGCATCGACGGGATTCTCATCACCCTTGGATTGAGTGGAGGGCTTCTTCTGGCAGGGGCCTGGTTTCTAGTTCGACAGAATCTCGCTGCCCTGTCCCTGAGCTTTCGGGCACCGGCCCGGGTCTACGCCGATCACCCGTTTGACCTGCGGATCGTCATTCACAACAGGCGTGGTCTTCTCGACGCTTTTCATATCCAGATCAAACTCAGACTCGCCGGGCAGGTTGAGATCCGGACCTTCGCTCCCTGGACCGCTGCTAGCTCGGCTTCCGAGGTCCATCTGCGGGGAACAATCCCAGGACGCAGCTCCCAGTCCGAACACGAGTATTCCCTGCAAACGACGATGCCCCTCGGGCTTTTCTCAATGAGCGCCTCCGGGGTGTTTTCGCACGAGGTTCTTGTATTCCCAAGGCCACTTATTCCGCTGGAGCTTTCGACTCAGGGATCTCTGCATGATGCCTCTCTGCTCCCCGGCATCACACCCGGTCATGCTCCCGGTGAGTTGCGCGGGGTCCGCCCCTGGCAGCCAGGGGATCCAGCCAAGCACATCCACTGGCCAGCCTCCGCTCGTTCATTCACCCGATGCCGAGGCTTGCGCGTCCGCGAAAATGATCCCCCCGGCTTCTATCCCCGACATTGCGTCGTACTGTTCCACTCCTTTGGCATGTCAGGCCAATTGATACGGGCCGATCGATTTGAATGGGCTCTCTCCCTTGCCTGCGGGACCCTGCGCTACCTGCGCGAACATGGCGTTCCAACAACCTTTCTTGCCGATTTCAATGATTGGGAGCCTCTTCCCGTGGTTTCAAGGAGCAGCTTCGGAAATCTGCTTGTCTCCCTCACGAGAGCACATCGCCGGCCCGATACAGAGGCTCACGACCTGATTCCGGTCATTGAGCGTATCTCCGATGATGACTCCCTCATTGTCATCTCCGACATGCCCACGGAGTCTTGGGCCGATGCCCTCCCAAACCGGCCTGCCATCCACGTTGATATTCGGCAGCACAACTATGGAGCGAGGACGCTGAAGGTTCGTCGCGCTTCCACCTGAAAAGGTCTTCCTCCCTTCCCGGCTGACCCGGGGAGCACTTCCAATGCGCAGTCTCTTTCTCGCCCTTACGGTCGCCGCCGCCTACCTTCTGCTTCGCGGCTGGCCGGAAGGACTGCATTCCGTTCTCAGGAACTGTCTTGCGGTCCTGATCCTCGTGCTAGGAATTGGCCTCTGGCAAAAAAAGTCCCGCTTGAGAGGAAGTATCGCGCAGTCCCGCCGCCCTCCTTCCTGGTCCGACTACCTTGCTATCGGATTCGGGGTCCTGAGCATCGAGTGCCTCTTCCTGTGTTTCCTTACCGTGGTTCCTCCCCACGCCGAATCCCTGTCACGACTTGTCTCTGAGACCATTTCCGCAAGAGGGCTCGAGGACATGACGTCTGAATCAGAAGAGAGCCCGACCACACACGGTGGCAGTATTTCCGGGAACTGGCTCTGGGACGCCAGAGGACGCCGGCCCCTGCCGCTGACCAGCAACGCTCGCCCGTCGAACAAGCCCGAAATTTTTTTCCGGCCCCTTGACCCATCGACAACCCGAGCCCTTCTCCGCAACAGGGCTTATCTTCGGGCCTTCGCGCTGGAACGGTTTGATAAAGCGACATGGACACCCGTTGGAATGCCCCCTGCACTGCTCGTCCCCGACGAGGGCGGCAGGGTCAAGCTGCAACAACCAGAAACCCGGCCGGGCCTCATGCTCCGAGGTGAAATTATCCAATCGTCACACCCCCGGGGCGAGGACCTCTTCACGGCCCCACAGGGGGCCTTCCAGGGGTGGGTGCCGCAGCTCCGGCATGTAGACCCGGGCATTTTCCGCCTGAACCCGGCAAAAGATCCCGAAAAGGGCTACACGTATGAAGTGGCGGCAAAAACCGTTACCCTTTCCGGCCTCCTCGAGTCCGGCGAGCTTTCGAACTTAAGGTTTCCTTCCTTGCCGGAGGACTCTCCCCGCCTGCAACTTCCCTCTGACGAAGGGCTCCGGGACGAGATCATCAAACTCTCGAGCAAGACTCTCGGCGATCCTGCCACCCGTCTGGTGGGACTGAGAAACCTTCTCTGGACTAATTTCCAATACTCTCTCGATATCGAAAACCCCGGGGGCATCGACCCTGTCCTGAACTTCATGCGTTACGAAAAGCGAGGCCATTGTGAGTTCTTTGCCACTGCCGGCGCCCTCCTCTGTCGAGCCCTGAACATCCCGTCCCGGATCGCCTACGGCTGGAGCGGAGGCAAGTGGTACGAAGGCCCGGGGTATCTGATGTTTCGCGCCAGCGAGGCCCACGCATGGACCGAAATCTATCTCGAGGACGTCGGCTGGGTTGTATTTGACACCACTCCCCCTGGAGCGAGAACGCCGATTGACATCGCCGACTCCGCCGAAGTGCCTCCGTTGTTGGAAAATGGTCAGTTGCAGGCAGACTCTTCCTCGCTCACTCCAGTGAGCGAGACACACCTCTGGACTTACATAGCCCTCGGCACTGGGGTCGGACTTCTTCCTTTCTCCTTCCTGTTGCTTCGTCTTCGTCGAAAACCTCCAGAGAAGTCCGAACTGGTTTCCGAAGGGCTCCTTCCAGCCACTCCGGACTATCTCGCCCGCTTCCGGCAAGCCTGCGCGCTGCATGGGCATCCCATGCCTCCCAGCCGCACTCTGCGGCAGCAGCTTCACTCTCTTGCACAAAACCACCGTGAACCCAGATTCGCAAAAGACCTTCTGCACTACCATTATGCCATTACCTACGGTAGCAGCCCTCCCTGCCGGCGCCGGGAATCAGATCTGATGAAAGCGATCAAGCTCTGGTCCTGAGGGCCAGGCCTCAGAATCGCCCCTCCTGAGATGACATGCCCCAATATTAATCGCAGCCTCAAACAGAGTCTCTCCCTGCACTCCCGCCGCTCTTTCCTGAGGCCCCTCCCGGTTGAGTGATATGGGGGGGGCGAAGGTAAAAAGGCTGGGGTGGCAGTCCCAGTAGTTCCTGCTGCTCCTCTGGCGACCGCCCCAGCCACGCCTCCAGCAGGAGAACGGCCGCAGGCACCTCGGTAAGAATCTCGCAATCCGAGAGGCCGAGGCGGCTGCTTTCATCCAGAGTCACAAGGGACCATCCTCGCTCCACTGCCCCGCGAACCCGCTGCTCGAATTGAGTGTGGTCGGAAAGGACCGGAGCTTCCAACAGCTTTCCCTGGCTGAGGACGGTTGTGAAAAATGCTCCTCTGCGTGCATCTCCCAGAGCAACGCAGGGGCCTCCGGACCGGACCACGGGCAGCCCCTCCAGCGAGGAAATCCCAACCGCTGGGCAATGGTGGACAATCCCGATGCCCTGTGCAGCAGCAATTCCTACCCTCGCGCCGTTGTAACTGCCTGGCCCGGTACCGACCAAAACCAGCTCCACTCTATCATCCCCAACGAGATCCAAGATCTTGGAGAGGGGTGCAATCAGGACCTCCGAGGAGCGCCTCGAAGCCTCGAATTGTTCTGTTCGAATCACCTCTCCCTGCCGGGCGAGGGCCACCGATCCCTGGGCGACACTCGTCTCTATCGCGATGGTAAATCCCACTCCCACGGCCTGATGGTAGACTTCACCGGAAAGTCTCCAATCAAGAAACGATTCGAAATCTTCATCCATTACATCTTGCGCGTTGTGCTCTGGGCCGCTTTTTTCTCCGGGCGCATCTTCCACTTCAGGAAGGATGCAATTCACTGCCCACCCCCATTTGACCTGTGTCCGATTACGCCAAAGGCCTCGAAGGAGTCACTGCCAACGAATCCGTTCTCTCAAACGTCGAAGGCCTTGAGGGCCGTCTCTCCTATCTGGGCTATCACATCGACGATCTCGTGGAGCACTGCTGCTACGAGGAGGTAGTCTACCTCCTCTACCACCGCAAACTGCCAACGGCTGAAGAACTGGACGCTTTCAAGAAGGACCTGGCCAGCCGGCGGGCAATCCCCCAGGGAGTCATCGATTATCTTCTGGCGGCCCCGAAGGCCGCTGGTCCCATGGATGTCCTGCGCACCGCCGTTTCCATGCTTGGCCTTTACGACGATCGAGCAAAGATCGGAGAGCCTGATCATGACGCCAACCGGGAAGTCGCCATGTCGCTATGTGCGCAGGTAGGAACAATCGTCGCCTACTTCCACCGGGCCCGGCAGGGGCTTGATCTTCCTCCGATCCGCGAGGACCTGTCAGAGGCGGGTCATTTCATCTACCTCTATACCGGGGAGGAGCCTGGAGCACAGGCAACCAGAACCCTCGACGTTGCATACATCCTGCACGCAGACCATGGGATGAATGCTTCCACCTTCTCGGCCCGTGTGACCATAGCAACCCTCTCGGACTTCTACTCCGCCATTACCTCCGCGATTGGCACGTTGAAGGGCCCGCTCCACGGGGGCGCCAACGAGGGAGTCATCAAGATGCTCGAGGAGATCGGCTCCGTGGACAAGGTGGACGCCTACGTAGACGACGCCCTTGCAAACAAGCGGAAGATCATGGGCATTGGCCACAGGATCTACAAGGTTCTGGATCCACGCGCTCCCCATCTGAAGCGGATGGCCCGCAAGCTGACCGAGGAGCTCGGCGAACCGAAGTGGGTCCAGATGTCAGAGCGCATCGCGAAGCTCATGGAAGAGCGCAAGGGATTGAATGCAAACGTCGATTTCTACTCTGCCACGGTCTATTACTCCCTTGGACTGCCAACTGACCTCTTTACCCCCATCTTTGCTATTGCCCGGACCAGCGGATGGACTGCCCAGGTTCTCGAGCAACTCGAAGACAACCGGCTTTACCGTCCCCTCACCGAGTATGTCGGGCCCCGGGAGCTCTCCCCGGTCCCGCCAATATCAGAGCGCTAGGCCGCTTTCAGCATCAGCATCCGGGCCCCCACCAGAATCAGAAGGACTCCGAATATTCTGGTGAGCTGCTGGTTGCTCATGGTTCTCATAAGCTCTGTCCCATACCAAGCCGCCACCGCAGCTCCCACGGCCGTAAAGGCAACCAGCCTCCAATCGATGAGGTCACTCTTTCTCAAGACGTGATTTGCGGTTCCCGCCAGAGCGGTAACAACAACTACGGCCAGCGACGTCGCGACCGCATGCTTTTGACCCATGCCGAGAGCGAGGACGAACGCGGGAACCATGAGAATTCCTCCACCCACTCCACACA
>Ga0160422_10002345_pt1 | contig 11848 bp, 19 predicted proteins | sample Fk160mmetaG_FD_108192 | JGI IMG/M metagenome (GOLD analysis project Ga0160422, IMG submission 108192) | Marine microbial communities from the Central Pacific Ocean - Fk160115 60m metaG | ecosystem: Environmental > Aquatic > Marine > Oceanic > Photic zone | place: The Central Pacific Ocean...
ACCACCTTTAATACTGCGTTTTGATTTTTTATTTAATTTTCGATGTGTTTTTTTTCTAAATTTAACCATTATAACATAACGAAATATTAAAAAATGTACATGATATTTTTACGAGAATTACACGAGAATTACACGAGAATTACATGGGATTTAGGGTAATATTTTTAGTACTCAATTCTCATTATCTCACTCATTTCTGACTTAGCTATTATAAGGACTAATACACTATGTTAGTAAAATAGATTAGGGATTGCTAGTAAAATGGCGCGAGAATGGCGCGGGGCTAGTTCGCACAGTATAACAAGAGGCTAGGCCGCACAGTATAACAATAACTAAAAAAAGAGTACTTATACAATCCCAGACAATTCTCACGCAAATCTTACATAAATCTTACATAAATCTTACATAAATCTCACAAGAAGGGTTTGCTAGTTCGCACAGTATAACATCGGCAAATCCCAGACAATTCTCACGCAAATCTTACATAAATCTTACAAGATTCGGCGCGGGGCTAGTTCGCACAGTATAACAATAACTAAAAAAAAAGCACTCCCGATAAAAAAAATATTGTTCTAAAAAGCGCGCATAAAGGGAGTCGGGTCTTAAAGGGGTTCGAGGGTCTCCCCCGATGGAATCGGGTTAAACTCGCTAATAACTTTCTTGCATCTCTCTACATCGGGAAGGGTACGATGGAGTTCAATTTCTTTCATGAATACCCATGCTAGTCCGTCATAAAAGGGTGTCAAATCGGAATTGTGTTCGGTGATGTATGTAGACCAGTTTTGCTTGGCGAGTACCTTGTCCATTAGAGCATCTTCAGAGAAACCACTGCCGTCGTAGGCAACCTTGGTGATGTGTTGCACGGTCATGGCTATTTGAGCGAGACGATTTTTGTAGTCAGGACAACTCGAATGGTCGCCAAGGAAATTTTCCGCCTCACTAATGGCTTTGTTATCCATATTAGCAAAGAGGCTGTCATGGACATCGCGAGAAAGCATATTGAGAATCGTGGTGTGATTTACACGAGAAATATCTTCGGCCCAGGGAAACTTGGGGTGAGGGCGACCGACGAACTGCGAAAACGCCGTATTCAACAAGGGTATACGCATGGTTTCGGGAAGAGCGTTGACGAATGCGACTGGGGTAGGGACTTGGCGTGCGAATGAAGTGGGAATGTTTATGGTGTTTTTGCATATTTTAGAGAACATATCTTCTTGACGAATAAATTCTTCACGGAGTGCATCGCCTTGCGGTCCCTTGAACATGGCCTTGGTACCGTTGATGGACTTGGATGGGTCGCTAAGGTCGCCCATGAAGATACGTTGATTGAAGTTAAAGACTTCGAGGGTGGATGCGGGTATGTGCCACAAAGGCGCGACATGAAGTAGCGTATCAATGGTGATTTCACCAAACTCGACTGCGGTTTGAAATGTATAGTAGGAACACAACACAAACACGGATGACGTGTTATCGTTTGGACGTGGGCGCCACGCGTTGCATATGCCTCCGAATCGGTCGGGGAATACATCACGCATACGCTGGATGCGTCTCTGAACTTGGTGTTCGATTTCATCCTCGGTGGGGTTGTGCTTGGCAGTAATACCTGGGACACATACGAAGAATACGTCGGTGTTGGAAGTTTCCTGTTGCATTAGAACGTAGGCAAGAATTTCATCGTCAATCTCGGTACTGGGGTCCATAAATACTGCGATATTTTTCCTGTTTACGGGAGATTCGAAAGCGGTCATCTTTGATTTGGGGTAATGTAAAAAAAAAAGGAATCATGTGATTCAATTTTTTTTTATACAAGTCATTTCTCATTTATACTTTATAACCCTTTTTTTGTTTTTTTACCTTTTCTCCTTCTTTTTACACCTTTCTTTTTTCTACCATTGCGGGTTTCTTTCTTTTTTTTTCTTCTTGGTGATTTTTTAAAAGACTCCCCGGCGATGACGACGGCGGGTTTTTGTGGGCCTTCCCACATAGGAGTAGGAGAATCTTGAGCAGGGGGAGGAGCAGGAGGAAGAGAAGAAGAAGGAGGAGGAGGAAGTTCTTCTTCTGCAGAAGAAACACTCGGCGATGGAGACTTTTTTATTTTTCTTCTTTTCTTCCTCCTCCTCGTGATCCTCCTCGGGGTTTGCTCTGTATCGCGCGGGTCTTCATCGCGTGCTCGCTTGGTTCCTCCTTTGCATTTCTTGCTAAAAAGCATATTATATATATATATATATATAAGAAAAAACTAACCTCTGATAAAATCTCTCCAGCTTTACTTGATAAAAAAAAATAATTAAAAATGAAAGAGTGTTCACAACCTTTAATATACCTTTGAGAGTACGTTTTATAAATGATTAAAATAAATATGACATTTTTTTAAACCAGCACTTTTACGGTAATTGCGAAATTCCGATGATTTCCCTTCAACGTGCGTGTAGGAGATTTCAATCGACCTCAAGTTCGGCAGCGACGTAAGGTGGGTGATGTGTCCAGAGACGCCCGTGCGGTAGAGGTTAATCATGGTTAATTTCGGCATCAAGTTCAGGTGCGCAATGTCCCCTACAACGGACGTATTTTGGAGAACAATCTTGTTCAAGTTCGACAGTGATTTCAGGTGCGCAATGTCCCCTACAACGGACGTGCTGCTGAGGTTAATCATGGTTAATTTCGGCAACGACATCAGGCGGGCGATGTCAAAGGTCATTTTATTTTTATTTTCATAATTGGTGCAACCCGCGGTCGACCGAAACTCCACCACATTTCCGTCGCCATCTAGCACGATGCCCCCTCTTTCTACAAGTTTATTGTAAATATATAATCCAATTAAATTTTTTAGTATAGCACTTCCCAAGTCAGTATGCGGTGATTTGCATGCAGCAAATCTAAATATTTTATTACAAACCTCTTGTGGAAAAGGTAATTTATATAGTATATCCATTTTTGTTATACTATATAAAAAATATGTTTATTTCATTTTTATATATTTATAGGTTCCATTTTTACCCTTTTTTTTATTTTTAGTCCATTCATCATGTGCGGCATCAAAATCTATATCTACTTCGTATAAGTTATATTGCATTTTTTCTAACACATAAAATTTGTCAGTCTTCTTCAATTGAATTTTATGTATTATTGTATGTGGATAATATTCCATATAAAGTAATATAGTATATAACGTATTATATTAATTTCAATTTTTCTACTGAAAAAAACGCACTATTTAAAATTATCATTTCTTAGCACGGGTTCTTCTTCTTCTTCTGCGTTTCTTCACAGATTTACCTCTAGTCGCTCTAGTCTTTCGTGTTGATTTTTTACGAGATTTTCTATTTGCTTTGCCACCTGTCTTGGGTTTTTTCGGAATTGGATGTGTTGGTGTAGACGTGATGCTGGGGACGGGGAAAACGCCAATAGGGTCCTGCAATCTGCTGAGAATTTGCGGGTCGTGCTGGAGGGGGTCCCCCTCTATAACGCTCTTGGCTTTCTCTAGATCGTCCTTGTATTCCTCTGGGGAGCGCAGGTCTTCGCGTTCTCGAATGGATCCTCCTTTACATTTTTTGCTAAAACGCATATATATATATATAAAAAAAAAAAAAACTAACATCCGATAAAATCTCTCCAGCTTTACTTGATAAAAAAAAATAATTAAAAATGAAAGCGTGTTCACAACCTTTGGTATACCTTTAAAAGAGGTTTACAAATATTATAATGTTTGACGTAATACTAAAGGTAATTCATGAAGAGGTAATTTTTGTAAAGAATTTTGAAAATCAATAGGATTAGAAAAGGTTTTTCGATATACCATTTTTAATTTAGTATCTAAAGCATGAGGAAATAATCTTTTATCATCTAAAGTCCTATGTAGCCATTTTAAACGCTGACGTTCAAAATTTTTAACATATGAAGGATGATATATACATATATTGTTGGGGATTAAAATATTATCTAGTTTAAAATAATAAGGATTATTTTTATGACCATAAGAATTACAGTCTTCATAGGTTAAATTAGAAGTGTCAAAATTTTTAAATTTAAAAAACCTTCCAGAAGGTCGCCAGTTTTCATAATGGATTAAATCGTTCCAGAACAATTTATGATTAGGATTAATGGCATGTTTATCAGTAGTATTCATAATATTTTTTAATATAGGGATATGTTTTTCGTGGAAAATTTCATCACCATCACCTTGTAAATACCAGTCAGGTTTATATTTCAAGGAGAGATTTAAGATATGAATTCTTTGTTCTTTTTGATTTTTTCCATTAAAGAAATGTAATTCTATGCGGTTATCAGGGTCATGATTATGGATGACATCATTAATAATATCAATAGTTTTATCTCTACTTCTTCTGCTATTTGTATGTTTGTAGGTGTTAATCCAGCAACCTTCTACAAGAATAATTTTATCACAAAGTTGCAATAAGCTTAGTAATGTAGGCTTTATAAAATCTTCTTCTTCGTATACTTGAATACCAGCAACAATATTCATATAAGTATTATAATATAAATATTTAAAGTGATTTAATTATTAATAATAAAAAATAATGCATATAAATAGCGTGTTAGGTATAAGAAGTATGGAGGGTTCTACAATAGAAAAGATATTATCAAGAACAGATTCAATAATAAGTTATCCAGAACATTATTCGCAAATTCTTAGAGGTATAACGATAGGTTGTTTATTTTTCGAGCCATCAACGAGAACCCAATTATCATTTGAAAGCGCGATATATAAAATGGGAGGAAATTGTTTAAATTATCATGATGAATATTCAAGTTCTAAAAAAGGAGAAAGTCTACAAGATACAATAAAAACGATAGAAAATTATTGTGAGGGAATGATAATTAGGCATCCGTGTAAAGAATCAGTACAAAATTGTGCGAAATATACTAATTTACCAGTAATAAACGCAGGAGATGGAGACGGAGAGCATCCATCACAGGCATTACTAGATTTATATACGATACAAAAGTATTTAACAAGCAATAGTTTTACGATAGGATTTTGTGGAGATGCAAAGCATAGTCGTACGATAAATTCGTTAATATTATTATTAGAGAAGATGAAATATAATGTAAGATATGTATTTATAACGTGTTCAAAACTTAGACCAGATATAGATAAGTTAGATATAGATAGGAATAGATATAGTTTTTATAATAGTATGGAAGAAATAATAGGGGAAATAGATATTTTGTATATGACGCGTATTCAGAAGGAGAGACATGAGGAAGGTATGGGTGATATATATGAAATAAAATTAACGCAAGAGATACTGGATATATCAAAGGATAATATGATAGTACTTCACCCTTTACCGAGGAATAATGAAATCTCTCCAGAACTAGATAATAATAAAAAATGTAAATATTTTGAACAAGTAAAGAATGGTGTATATGTTCGTATGGCGTTATTACTTTATATTTTAGAAAATAAAAATTTAATGAATACAAAACCAACAAAATAGTGTATCTTCACAGTAGATTTTATTACCTTGAACATAATTATTATATGGGAAACAGAAGCTACATACGTGAAATACAGCGACAGTACTAGCATGACGTTTACAAATAGCACACTTGTTAATTTTTAAATGGGTATATTTTTCTTTATTAGAGTCCCAGCGTTTAATAGATTGTTTAGGTGAAAAAACATAAGAAAAAACATGTTTATAAATTTCATCAGGAAGTTTGTTTAATAGATTCATTTATATAAATATTTATTTATATTTATTTATATAAAGTTTATGTTTATTTCATGTTAATTTTATATAGAATAGTATAAATGTTATTACCTAATAATAAGAAATACTTATTGTACATAAAAACAGCAAAAACAGGAGGAACGTCATTTTTAGAACATTTGGAGAGATGTGGGGATGTGAAAACGTATGATAGATGCAATGGTGAAAGAAAATTATCAGATATAAAAGAAAATGATATTATTATGATACAAAATGACATTCTTATAAAATTTTCAAAGGAATATCCAGAAATATATAGAGATAGTTATAAAATAATAATATCAAGAAATCCTTATACAAAATGTATTAGTGCATATGATTTTCTAGTAAAACGTAGAGCATTAAAAGACGTAAATGCAAAAGAAAAGAATGTGAAAGAACTTTTAATGAGCGAACGTTATTATGAATATGATTCTAGTAAATATGATTATAAGATAGAATGTGATGAAAAAGACTGGAAGTTATTTTCATTATTTGGGCATTTTTTTTTAGAACAGAGTTTTGGTTTAAATAAAGAAGATATAGATGTTGTGATAAGATTTGAGAATTTGGAAAAGGATGTGGACGATTTATTTAAAAAGTTAGATATTAATATAAAAAAAAGAATGCCTCACAGAAAAAAATCAATAGCACCAAAGATGGAAGCGGATGAAGATGTAAAATCCTTAATATATGAAAAATTTAAAAAAGATTTTGAGTTATTTGATTATCCGAAATAAGTTATGATAAACTAAAAAAAGAGTACTATTAATATATATTTTTAAAAATCGCAAAAATGTTTAGCGTTGATGGCTTTATCATCAATCCATACATCATAATGAGGTTTTCCCATATTAATAGAATGATATTTTACACCCCATGAAATTAATTGTTTAACGGTAAAATTATCCCAGTTTTTTTTAGACAAAGCACCACGAGCGGTCCAATAATGTACTTCATGTCCTTTTGCGTAAAGAGCATTAAAAGCTTCAATATTTTCAAGAATAGGCTTAGCATTAGGATAGTCGCTATTAGTTTTTGTGCAAATAGTACCATCAATATCAATAATGTATCTTTTTCTTCCAGGACATAATTGTTGTTTTGGTTGATTATAAGCTACTTGTCGGAACCCGCGATTATTACGAAGAAAAGCATAAGAATATTGAAAGCAAAGTATCGAGTAGATTGAGAAGTATTTTAAAAGCATAATGATTATAATATAAGTAGTAAAGAAATATTTATATTATATTAATTATATATTACCACTAGGGTCCACATTAGCATTAGGGTCTACATTACCACTAAAATCTATCATAATATTTTGTAATTTACTAATATCATTGAGATAATCATTAGAAGTATCCTTTTTTTCATCATGAGGATGATGTTTATCGGCAAGCTCTTCAAGATTGATACCAGATTCAACGTCTTTTTTAATTTTTTTACCGAAGCATGGCCAGCAACCATTATTATCAGTATCAACAGGTTCGTTAAATAAACTGGGAGTACCACTAGAAGAAAGATTATCACTAATACCAACTTCGTATAAAGATTTTTCTCTATTGTTAAGATATATTCTTTTTTCTTCAAGGTCAACCATTTTGCTTTTAATTTGGTGTGAACCACTAGAGTAATTATATTCATTTTTCTGTATATCAATTAAATTTTTTTGAGCTTGTAAAAAAAGGGCAGTTCGTTCTTTTGGATACATAGTTCTTTCAATACTATCCAAAGCTTCACGATAATAAACCATAACTTCACTATGATAAGCATTTTTACTAACGTAATCTTCTTGAAAGTTAAGATTCTCAATAAGTTGTCTAATTCGTATAATAGCAAAATAACATTTTTCGGCGGCTTTGGTATTGGATTCCATTTTTTCTGGAAATTTTTTAAATTTAAGTAATGAAGAGATAATAGTTACCGCGGTAGTTAAAAAAATAGGAGCAAGTATGGCCATATCAGCAATAATATCATTTCTATCCGCCAATCCTAACTGAGCTTTAACTGTTTCAAAACAAGCGGCAATTAAAGATAGATAGATAATACATTTGTTGTATAAATCATTTTTTTTTTTTAATAATTTGTGAGATAACAGTACAGCATCTCGTTTGCTTCTTAGTTCTAAAAGCTTTATTTGCAAAGATTCATATATATTAAGTTGTGGTTCACATTCTATAATAACATTATCAGAAGAGTGATCGGTGTCTCTAGAATTAGGTGGCATATAATTTTATATAATATTATATTTTCTTTTAATTTCTTCGGTAATAAGAGTACATTTTGGTAAAGAAACATATTTGCGTCCATCTAAATCAGCGTCCCCGGTTGGATGAAGTTCATAAAGAGAATCGTGAGAAGATTTGGAATTGTTGTAGATAATACAATTTCTCCATATATTAGAGGCATTCATGGAGGCAATATCATTTTCGGTATAATTTCTAGAACTCATTTTACTTAATAATAATATTATTATTATGAAATATTTAATTTAAATTTTTAAATACTTAATATCGGCTGGCAAGTTCAGGATTTTTTTGAATCATAATTTTGAAATCAAGGGGTATAGATGGTTTAATAGGGGAAAAAGGTTCGTGAATTTCTCTAGAAGCGCGTATGGCAGTTCTTCGGGCTTTTTCAAATTTGCTTTTAATTTTGTTTTCTTCAATACATTTTCTTACAAATAGCACACGTTTTGAAGTTACGCTAGATTGATTTTGGTCTGAATCTGTTTTTGGTGGAGGCGCCATAATAATAAAATATTGAAGTTGTATTTATTTAGTTTTATTAAATAAAAAAATAATTAGTAATTTAAATGAAATAAAATTAATAATTATTTAATGTTTTTTTCCAGTCTTGGGCTTCTTGAAGCGAAGAGTTCTTCCCTTTTTCTTGAAGAACTTAGGGCCCTTCTTAGTACTTCTCATAGCCTTAGCTTTGCTGGTGAAAGGATTTTTTTTGGAGCCAACTTTTCCTACCTTCTTAGGTTTTTTTCCTGTTTTGGGAGCACGTCTGCGGGACTTTCCACCTGATAGAGTCATTATAATATAGTAAAAGAAAAAAATTGAAAAATTAAATTAAATGTTATATTTAAAACATAACATGAAAATTGTATATACATTAGTAAAATTAACATTAGTTTTTAATATAGTGAAAAGTTATAATCATCCTAAAGTTATAAAAAAATACGCAGAAAAAAATTATAAATTAGTTCCATATTTTGCAAAATCATATACAAAAACACTTACATATTATCAAAGAGAAGAATTAATACAAGAAGGATATATAGGATTATTGTATGCAAGTAGAAGCTACAATGAGTCGCTAGGACTAAAATTTTCAACATATAGTAGTTATTGGATTAAAAGATATTTTGTGATTTATTTAAATAAAATAAAAAGATACAATTATCTTCCATTAAATCTAGATGTAAATAAATATTACGATTATAAAAAAGAAATAGACTTAGAAGTATTAGATGATGTAGAAAAAGATTTAATAAAAAAAAGATATTACGATAAAAAAAAAATAAAAGAAATAGCAGCAGAATATAATTATAGTAGAGACACAGTAAGCAAAAAATTAAAAGCTAGTATATATAAATTGTATAAAGTAAACAATAAAGTATAATCTAATGAAGAATTTATTAATAACATATTTTACCATAATTATGATCTATTTAGATTTATTTTTAAGATATACATGAGAAGGAACCCATAGAAAACTTTCCTGTTTTATATTTTGAGCAGATACAGAACGTGTCATAGGTCTATTTCTTTGAACGGATTTGAGAAATCCCCATTTTTTTTCGCGGCGAAACGGTATAAACAAAGTCCAGCATGGTGAATTAGATTTAAGTTGTATTCTATGAAGATGATTAGATTTTACTTTTATCCAGGAACCAGGCGGATACCATGTAGTAGTTTTTTCTTGTTTAGAAGTTAGTGTAGTTTCATAATATCCTCCGCGTATAATAAAAGACCAAAAGGGCCATGGATGGTCGTGTAAATCCTCTTCATCACTTTTAATAATTTTATGAATAAATATATTTATAGGAAAATTTCGACGTTCTTTAAATAAAAGGTAATATCTAATAAGATAAGGGTCTTTTCCAGCACGGTCTAATATAATTCTTTTTTTACCAAGTTTGTCCATGGACCAGTCCCATGAAATAAATAAATATGTTCCAATACGACATAGTATAAAGTAGATAAATTTAAAAAGATTGCAAACAATAATAAGAATAGTCTGATACATAAATATAGAGTATACTTTTACAAAAGCATAAAATTCTTTATTAACATCTGAATGTTCCGCGTATTGCATTTGATAAATGTCTTTTGAAGTAACCATTGGTAATATTAGTATTAGTAATTTTTATTTTATATCAATTTTATAAATGAAAAAAATAGATAAATATATTATTTATGAAATATTATATTATTTATCAAATGATGTTTTAATAAAATTACTATCAGTAAACAAAGAAATGAATAGTTATTTAATGAATAAAAATTTTAGAAATAATATAATAAATAGAAAACATCCTATAGTGGTTAATGTATGTGATAATATTTGTCGAAGGTGTAATTTTTTTGATTTAAAAAAATATATATATTTTAATCCTTTATTAAAAACAATATACTGTAATCATGCCTTTTAGTTTAACGACGTTTTTTCCGTCTTCTTTTCCGTGTTCTTTTTCGTGGTTTTTTTCCACCTGTTGTTTTTTTCTTTGTTATACACTTTATATGTTTATTAACTTTTTCGCCCACTTCTTGAACTTGGCCTGTAAGCTCTTGAACTGTCCCATGTTTTTTTCCACATTCATCTTCTTTAGTTTGTTCCCCTGACGACTCCACCTGTGCCGGCTGCTCTGCCGCGTCGCCTGAAGACCCCACTTCAGAGGCTGATTCAACGGGTTCTTCAGAGGCTGATTCAACGGGTTCTTCAGAGGCTGATTCAACGGGTTCTTCAGAGGCTGATTCAACGACTTTTTCAGAGGGTGGCTGGACTTTCTCTGGGTCGGTGTCTATCGGGCCCCCTGACGGCGGTTTGTTAAGTCCATCGAGTTTATCTTGGACCTTTTTAGTCATTGTCTCTAGATTTTGTTCCCGCCTATTGACCCCCTCATCTCCCATGTCGTCCCCATCATTTTTTTTTATGCCACTGTTAGCAATTTCATAACTGGTCGCATCAAGTATATTTTTTAATTTTTCAAGTTCCTCTTTACTTAACGAATCAATATTTCGAATCTGTTTTTCAGAATCTTCAATTCTTTTATCAACGGTTTTCTCACTCAATGCTCCTCCGCGTAAGTTTTTTTTTTTTTTGCGTCTTTTTCTTAAACCTTTTCTTAAAGTTTTTTTATTACGTTTAATTTTATTACGTCTTGTTTTATAACGCCTTAATTTATAGGATTTTCTAGTTTTTGCCATATATATTATACAAAGTAAATAATATACAATAAATAAATAAAAACACATATAATAATAATAATAATAATGGTATTATTTTGGAATACAATAATAATGTTTTTACCATTTTATATAAAATGTAAAACATGTAAATATTATCACGGCATATGTTCAAAAGATGCAAAATGCCGACATTTTATAAATTTAACAGAGCCATTTGTTATAGAAGAACCTAATAAATTTTATTGTGAAAACGAGTTATATTTAGATATAGAAACTTGTAGAAAAGACGAAGGATTATGTGGAATAGATGGGAAGTATTACGAAAGAAGACTAAAATAAGTAAAAATATAATATTATGAAAACAAAACGAATGGTCGGTGTATTGCATTTGATAAATGTCTTGTGAAGTAACTTATATATATTTGAATCCTTTGTTAAAAACAATATACTGTAATCATGTATTTTAATTTAACGACGTCTTTTGCGTGTTTTTTTTCTACGCCCCCCTGCAGCAGGTGCGGCAAGGCCACATTTTTTTGCTTGTTGTATTTTAAGCCTCGCTTCATTAATTAAGGCTAAGATTTCGCTCGAGGATACTTTTGGTTTTCCTTTGCAATCATTGGGTTCAGTGGAAGCTACAGCAGGAGGGGGTGGTGGGAGGGGGTTTTCCCGCGGATAGAAATCATCTACAACGGGTTGTTGAGCGGAAGA
>Ga0160422_10002346_pt1 | contig 11848 bp, 10 predicted proteins | sample Fk160mmetaG_FD_108192 | JGI IMG/M metagenome (GOLD analysis project Ga0160422, IMG submission 108192) | Marine microbial communities from the Central Pacific Ocean - Fk160115 60m metaG | ecosystem: Environmental > Aquatic > Marine > Oceanic > Photic zone | place: The Central Pacific Ocean...
GTAAGTCCAAAAAGTGGTTGCGCGGTAAGTGACGGGGCAGGTGATCAGTATCGAGATAAACTTTTGCCTTTGCCGTCATTCTTGACATCAAAAGGCTTTAAGGCGCCAAAAGAGTTTTCAGAAGGGTTGGAACTGACAGAATATTTCTTTCAACGACATGTCTTTGGCGTATATAATAAGCCAATACCCTCACCTCGGCAGCGCCTCTTCGAACGTGTGGCGATGCTTCACTCCAGTTAAGGCCCCTGGAGAAAACACAAGATTAGCTCCTCAAGGGATTTAAAGTTCTGGTTTTGAATTAATTTTTTTTAATTCTGGTATTAATTCTTTTGATATAAGTTCCATACTATCTAAAGAGAGATTTCGAGGCATTCCAACCCAATGTGTTCGAATGATAAGGTGGTTCATTCCAAATTCTTCCCAATAAGGCCGAAGTTCTTCATAACAGTCTTCGGGTGATCCCAGAATAAACCTTCCTTTGATCAAGTCTTCTAGTTCTTGGTCGAAGCTTTCATTTTCGGGCATTACTTTATCTTGCCCCCACTTTGCATAATCCTGATATTTTCCAAATAAATAAGACCCAGCGAGTTGGATAGCAGACTTCTTGTCTTTAGCACAAAAAATTTCTTTCATAATTGGAAGTTCTTTTGGAGCGGATTTCCCGCAGTCTTTCAGCTCAGTATTATAGATATGCATATGACGCCGAATGGTTTCGAGTTGCGAATGCGGATTCACAAACCATGCGTCGGACATTCTAGCGGCTCTTTTTATTGCTTTATCATTGTTAGCTGCTAGCCAAATTGGCGGCCGAGGCTTTTGAACTGGTCGAACATTCATTCGAATATTATTTAATGTGCAAGTCTCGCTGCTATGTGTAACACTATCGTCGGTCCAAAGTTTTTGGATGAGTTCTAGATATTCTTCAAAACGAGCAACTCTTTTTCCTTTCGGTACAGCGAAAGCATCAAACTCGACATCTCTGTATCCGAGGCCAACTCCAAAAATTAGTTTGCCGCGTGATATAATATCTAGGCTAGCAACAGTCTCTGCAGTGTAAACGGGATTATGCAGGTTTAGTAAAAGTATGCCCAAAGCGATATTCATATCTCCCGCTTCGGGTATCAGGCGCGCTAAAAATGGAACCAATTGGAGTTGTTGATTGTTACCTTCATTTAAATAATGTTGTCCGGATAAAAGAGTATCCCACCCAAAATCTCTAGCGTGGTGTACCATCGCAATTTGGTCATCTAAAGCGGCAATCATGTCAGTGTCTAAAAACTGTTGATTTGTTAGAAAAAGTCCAACTTTCATAATTAAATTATCCTCTGATTGTAATTCAGCGAAAAGGAGACATATTCGAACTGATAGATAAATTACTATTGTCATAAATTGCTTGTAGCCTCAAACTGAAATGATCGAAATACAGTAAGTTACTACATGACGGTTTTTTGCATTTAGAGAAAAAGAGGTGAGAAAAGAAATGCTGCTAAAAAATGAGTTGATCAATGAAAGTAACTCAAGCTGTATATACATATCACGACACATTCGAGACAGTATCGCGGTAAAAATTAACTATTTAACTTAAAAAGTCTGACGCCGTACTAAATCAATCCCATTACATAGCCATGACATACCAGCATAAGTCTGGTCTTTAGTGCGTCCACCAAGTGTCAAGTCTCGGAGTTCGGCGGTTGGACCAGTGGTGTGATACTCATCTCCATAAATTTGATCGCATCATCTTGTTTGTGACAATCAGCTTTTATGTTGTCATCCCTGTTTTACAAAATTACGCTTGTTTAATTTTGACATATAACGAGTACCTAGAAATATATTTTTTGTTATCTAGTTATAGTTAGTGGAGAAAGTAGCCTGAGGGAAATACAAGAGGTAGCTGTGATTGGCGCCGGGCTGATGGGACATGCTCTTACGATAGTGCATGCCTTAGGTGGCTGCAACGTAATGATGCAAGATCTTAAAGAGTCGCAGATTACAAAAGGACTTCAATTAATCGACAGTGCCCTTAAAACATTAGTAGATGCGGGAGCGATAAGTAAAAGGGAAGAAAAAGAGGCAAAGGCTAGAATAAAAACAACCCTCGAATTAAGTGTAGCAGTTGAAGACGTTGATTTAGTCGTAGAAGCAGTTGTAGAAAATAGGAATGTTAAAATAGAGGTGTTTAAACACATCAATGCTTCCGCTCGTCAAGATGCTATAATAGCTAGTAACACGTCAAACTTAAATATTTTTCCGCTTGTTCCCGAAGCTAGAAAAGGTTGTTGTTTAATTGCTCATTGGTACACGCCTCCTTACATAATTGATTTAGTAGACCTTGCTGCTGGGCCAGGTACCGACATTGAGATTTTGCGGAGAATGGAGGCATTTTATATTAAATTGGGTAAAAAACCTGTCGTGTTCAGGAAGTTTATAAACGGCTATGTTGCAAATCGTCTTCAAGCAGCTATGGGGCTGGAAATTACACGTCTTCTGGATGAAGGTTGGGCTTCAGCGGACGCGGTCGATGACTCTGTAAAATATGGATTAGCTCTCCGGATGGTTTTAATGGGAAGCTTAATGAAAGCTGATTTTACCGGACTAGATATGATGCAGAGAGGAATGGCAAATATGACTTATGACCCTCCAATACCCAAGCCTCAAAGTAATACACTAGACGAATTTATAGCTTCCGGGCGGCAGGGGGTGATGAGCGGCGAAGGGTATTTTGATTACGGTGAAATGACCCCTGAAGAGCTTTTTCGAAATCGGGATAAGGGATTGCTGATGCTTAAGAGCCAGGTCTCCAATATCGAGAGTAAGTTTCCTTTAAAGCCAAACAAATAGTATTGTTACATTATTTATAGCTACGATAGCAAAGGCTATGAAATCTGGGCCAAACACCGCATTCTATTCTAAGCCCCCTTAAAGTTAGGAACGCGCCTCTCGGCTACCGCCTTTACACCTTCCTTAAAGTCACCAGTCTGCCTAAGTTTGTCCTGAACGACTAGTTCATGATCTGTAGTTTTTCGCACGCGGTCAGCTAGTCCTTGCCTCATAGTCGCTCTTGTTTCCATAACGCCGAGGGGCGAATTCTCTGATATCTCTTTTGCTAAATCGGTTGCCGCTGCTCTAACTTCTTCGAGAGGAACGAGCATGTCTGCTAGTCCCCACTTGTATGCTTCTTCACCCTTAATGCGGCGGCTAGTATAGAACATCAACGTTGCTTTTTGATTTCCTATTAATGCTGGTAAAGTATGCGTCAATCCAAAGCCTGGGTGAAAACCCAACCTTGTGAAATTAGCGGCAAATCGTGATTCAGGGCAGGCAACGCGAAAATCTGGGACAAGGCTAAGGCCTAGCCCGCCCCCTATCGCTGCTCCTTGGATGGCGCCGACAATAGGAGTTTTAGTAGCGAAAAGCCTTACAGCTTCAACATAGAGATGCGAAGACTTATCTGTGGGGTTATTTTCCTGGCTCCTATTAGCACTGCTTCCATCAGATCCAAAATTTGCTCCTGCACAAAAAGATTTTCCTTGAGCACAAAGTACAACACAGCGGAGATTGTTATCCTCATCTATTGTTTCCATTGCATCGGCAATTTGTTGGATGAGTGAATAATCAAAGAAGTTGTGGGGTGGTCGTTGGATTTCGATTGTTGCTACGTGGCCTTCAGTCGATACACCGATATCGTTATAACTTTTAAATTGTGCCATGCCTTAACTCCTATTTTTTGCTTGTTTTATCAGACTTTACCATCAGGGCATCAACGACAGATATTCCGCTCCCCGGCGAGTGTAAAATAACGGGGTTAAGATCAATCTCAGATATTAAATGCTGAACGCTAATTGCAAAGCTTGAAAGGGTTGCCATAAGTTTTAATAAAGCGGGGATGTCGTATCTTTTTTTATCTAACAAGGTACTCGCCTTCAGAGCCCCGAGTAAATACTCACATTTAGTAGGTGTGATTGGGCAAAGTGCAAATGCAACATCTCCACTAGCTTCTACACTGGTTCCGCCAAAGCCAACCATTAAAATCGGACCAAAGCCATCTTTATTTGTAATGCCGAGTATAACTTCTAAACCTGGCTCAACCATTTTTTGAACTAAAACGCCATCGATAGCTGCTGTTGGAAGGTTGCTTTTAATGTTTTGGATAATGTTATTAAAACCAGTTACAATCTCCTCCTTACCAGTCAAGTTCAATGCTACACCGCCGGCGGAAGATTTGTGCGGAATATCAGAGGATTGAATTTTCAAGGCTACTGGGCAATCGAAGCTCTCTGCAGCTTTTATGACAGATTCTATATCATTGACAATAATGCCACGGTTTACGGAAATGCCACATTGGTGGAGTAATTCCATTGAATGAAATTCAGTAATGTTAGTTGCTTGTCTTCGTATTTCCTCTTCTAATTTGGAAATATCACCAAGTTTATTTTTGGATTTAACTTCATCTTTTGAAAGACTTTTTCGTTTTTCCTTATATTGATGCATATGAGATATTGTGCGCGTGCAATTCCTTACGTTAGTAAATAATGGCAGGCCGGCAGCTGCGAGTGCTTTACTGGATGCGTCGTGGGGGAGAGTATAGCTCCAAATCATTATGGGTTTTTGGGTTTTTTTCGATAGTTCCGTCAACAGGGTTTCTTCCTCAACAATTTTGTGCGGCACCTTGGTTGACGCAATCGTTATCACGGTGTCGACATTATTCGCAGAGGCGATCATGCGACTAATGTTTGCATAACCAACTTCTCTAACAACACCTGCAGTGCCATCAACTGGATTCTGAGAGGTTCCATAACTTGGAAGATATTGATCAATCTCTTTTCGAGTCTTGGGGTCTAATATGGGCACCTCTAGTCCGTGTGCTCCACAGCTATCTGCCATCCATCCTCCACCTCCTCCGGAGGCGGTGAAGATACCTACCCTGTTACCTTCTGGTAAGCGGTTGCCAAAATATATGAATCCTGAGGCAATATCGACCATCTCCTCGATGTCTTCGCCCTCTATAATACCATACTCATCAAAAACAGTTTTGTAGGCAGTATAGGAGCCTGCTAATGAGGCAGTATGAGAGGCAGCTGCACGAGCGCCGGCGTCCGACCTGCCTATCTTTGTGACGATAATAGGTTTGCCCGCAACTAAAGCCTTTTCGGCTACAAGTAAAAGTTTTGATGGTGTCTTTACATCTTCCATAAACAATAAAAAAACGTCTGCTTCATCGTTATCTATTAAGTACTCAACATAATCGAGACTCTCTATGCAGGCTTCATTTCCTGTAGTTATTATATAGCTAAACGGTAGATGTTTTGGCCGTGCTCGATCAAAAAAAGCAAACCCCATTCCTCCACTCTGTGCTACCGCGGCGACACGGCCTTTTGCTGCCCAAGGAGGAACCAACGATATATCTTCACCATCGACCGTAGGGCTAAAGGTTGGGCATAGTTTATTTCTGGTGTTTACAAAACCCTCTGAATTTGGGCCGCTAATCAGCATCCCGGACTTATCAGCAAATGCTGACAATTGAGCCTGCAGATTATTTCCCGCGGAAGTGCTGTCTTCTGCAAACCCGGATGATAGGATTACTGCGGCCTTGACGCCGGCTTTTTGGCAGTCCTCAAGTGTAACCAGGACGTACTCTGCAGGAATAATAAGTACGGCAAGTTCTACGATTTCAGGGACGTCCAAAATAGATGAAAAGGCTGGTTCGCCAAAAATATCTTTGTGGGAGCGGCTTACCGGATAGATCTTGCCCTTGAAATCATGACAATTTAATACTCTAACAATCCTTCCGCGTAAGCTTCCGACGTCAGGTGAGGCGCCGATCACTGCAACCGACTTGGGCGATAAAAGGGGTTTTAGGTCAATCATAACGTATCTTTTTTATCGTAAACCAAGTCCACGAGCGATAATTCCTCGTAAAACTTCGGTAGTTCCCCCCTGAATTGTGAGCTTTGGAGCTATGTTGGTTGAGAATTGTAATAATTCATCGAAGTTTGTTCGGTTGCCAGGTTCATCATCTATGAAAGAAGCGAGTTCACGAGCTTTTGAGGGAAGGGCCTGTTCCCATATCGTTCCCACATCTTTTACTATTGATCCTTCAAGAACAGGTTCTTTTCCAGCCTGAAGCATTCCATTTACAGAAACGGACATTCTTCTTAACGTGTGTAATTGAGCTACGAGCCGGCCGACGCCTTCCTTCGCCCTGATATCGGGCTGTTTCCCGAGTACACGTACTAACTCGGGAAGCATATAGTATGTTTCAAGAAATCGTTCGGGGCCACTTCTTTCATAAGCGAGCTCGCTCGTAGCTTGCTTCCAGGCAGAGTCTACCTCTCCTAAAAGATGATCTTCTGGTATGAATAAATCATCGAAGACGACTTCGTTGAAGTCATGCTTGCCAGCCATATTTCTTACGGGGTTAATGGTTATGTTTGGTTGTTTAAGATCAACTAAAAATTGTGTAAGGCCGTGTCTACGATTTTCTTTCGTCGGGGGAGATGTGCGAAAAAGGCCTATCATATAGTCAGCCTGGTGTGCGTTTGACGTCCACAATTTTGTACCATTTATAAGATAACCCCCGGTGGTTGGGGTAGCTTTCGTGCTTGCTGCAAATAAATCTGATCCGGAGTTTGGTTCACTTAGACCAATACAAAAGCAACAGTCTCCAGCTGTAATTCGTGGTAAAATATCGAGTTTAATATGTTCCTGCGCGTATTTTAAGAGAACTGGTCCACTTTGACGATCTGCCGTAAAATGACACGTTACAGGAGCATTTTGACTGCGAAATTCTTCGGTAACAACATAGCGCTCGAGGAAGCTTCTTTCTTGCCCGCCATACTTTTTTGGCCAGGTCATGCCTATCCATCCCCGCTTTCCAACTCTCTTGCTGAATTCTCTATCAAATCCGCTCTTTAGTATTGAAGAGGAAGGGTTAAAACTTCCATTTGCAATTTCTTCAGCCAAAAACTCCCTTACTTCAAGTCGAAGTTCCTCCGCTTCGGGAGGTAGACGGATTGGATCAAAGTTTATCGATTGGCTCATATTCAAATCTTTCCTTTAAGTTTTAACGTGTAGTGAGAAGGGGCCAAAGTTCGTCTGCGCCGTTTTCGGCAATTAACGCACCTAATTCGACAGCCCACTCACTTTCATTGCCAAAGTCGTCTCGCCAGTCCCAAAGCCTTTGGGTAAAGCGATGCAATATATGTTCTTCGGTAAAGCCAATAGCACCAAGCACTTGATGAGCTATCGCTGTTCCTTCACCAACAGCTTCACCTGTTCGGATTTTTGCTGATGATGCCTCAAAAAAAATTGCTTGCTCATTATCAGGACTATTTGCCAACGTGTCAGCCGCAGAATTCGCTACCGCTACTGCTGCGGCCGTCTCATTAGCCAATTTTGCTAAATTGTGCTGAACTGCTTGAAATTTTGCTATTGGTTTTTCAAATGCTACTCGCGTCTTGGCATGTTCTGTTGCTAATTCTAAAATTGCCATAAGCGCGCCTCCGATCTGAAGAGATCGAATAGTAGCTCCCATAAGTTTTACCGACCTGTAGCTGAGGTCACCCTGCAACTTCTGAATGCTTATTGTGCCAACGTTATCAAATAAAATGGTGTCGCGAGGGTCTCCAGAAAGCCCTGAAAAAGATTTAATTTCACAATTATTCTTGGCTACTAACGCAACTTTTGTGGAGCCGGCGTCTTCTATCGCAGCCACAATGTGATCAGCCTCGCTTGCGAAAGGCACACCCCTTACTTGTCCATTTAAAGTTCCACTTGAATGAATTGTTAGTTTATCTCGCGGACGAGTGGGAGCTACGGCCATTATTCCCTTGGGAATATTTATATTTGCGTTAGAAAGCAACCAGCCTCCCAATAATGTCTCGGGAAGAGCTATTGGTACGGCAAATTTTCCAGCCACCTCTATAATTCTGAATCCATCAGATATACTTGCACCTGCGCCGCCAAACTCTTCTGGCACCCAAGCGGATGTGAGTCCGGATTCTTCCAGAGCATTCCATAAAAGTTGTTTCCAAGACCCGTCTTTAGCTGCATTGATATTTTGCGGGTCGCACAGATCTTCAAATATTTTGGTTGTAGCATCTACAAGTAGGTTGTCGTCTGACATTAAGTTCACTCACTTTTTTGATTACATGGCGGGAGAATACTCTTCGATATTTATAAACGCTATCACAATGGTGATAAGCTTATGAAAAATATTTATCATCGGGTTTTACCTGCAAAAGGGGTATTCGTATTCCTGCCTAACAATCTCAATCTAAGGAAATTAAGTAAGCTTATTACACCATATTCTCTTATCCTTGCACGATCGCCCGGAAGGTGAGTCACCTGCGCTTCGATGTGATCACCGATAGCAAGACCCAAATGAACAGTGCCAACTGGTTGTCCCTCTTGTTCTGAGGGACCTGCAACGCCAGTTGTTGATATTCCAACATCAGCCCCTAACGCGTTTCTTGCACCTTCGGCCATAGCGCGCGCTGCGTCAGGGGTAACAACTGGTCCTTCGGGAACGTCTAGTATATTGTATTTTATCTCACTAGCATAAGCGACGATGCATCCTTTAAGCACATCACTTGAACCAGGAACAGAAGTTAATCTTGCTCCAACCATTCCACCGGTGACAGATTCTGCGATCGCCAGAGTCAAACCTCTTCGTCTGAGCATATCTAAGACGACTGACTCCATTGTTTCTTCATCTGTTCCAAAGACAAATTCTCCAATAATTTCTCTTACTGCTTTTTCTTCATCAGATAATGCTTTCTCAGCTTCTTGCTCAGATCTCGCTTTGACTGTTATTCGAACTTTGAGGCCCTCAATACCACTCGCTTGGAACGCGATCGTCGCGCCTCCCACCTCATCCAAATACGCCATGCGTTCCGTAAGCATTTCATCGAGACCTGACTCTGTTTGCCCCCAGGTTTTCAGTACTCGGCTCTTTATTATGGCGGTAAGTCCCGCTCTTTTTTTCATATCTGGCAAAATACATTCATTGACCATCATTTTCATTTCGAACGGCACACCGGGGACAGCGTAAATCACTTTGTCTCCAAGTGGGCATATAAGCCCAGGGGCTGTCCCGGGCATTTGCGGAATTGGCATGCCTCCCTCAGGTATATCGGCTTGCCGGAGATTGTTATCAGACATAACCCGGCCGCGAGATTCAAAACGGTACCTAATCTTTTCGGCAATTTCTTTGTCTCTTATCAAGATTACATCCATCACCTCAGCTATTACCTCTCTGGTGATGTCGTCTTGAGTTGGGCCTAGTCCGCCACTTACAATAACGGCATCCGAGCGTTTCAAAGCTTGCGTGATAGTATTTTTCATTCTTTGCCTGTTGTCGCCAATTGTAACTTGATAGAGGCAGTCTATACCTGCAAGCGCCAGCTGTTCACCAAGCCAGGCTGCATTTGAATTTACAATTTGCCCAAGTAATAGCTCTGTTCCTATGGCAATAAACTCACAACGCATTTTTTTAACTCCCAGATATATACTGTTATTAGCTTCTTTCGTAATACCCATAAAATCAATAAAAAGTGACATTTGGGCTTCAGCCATTTCTCGTCCTCTTTGGATAAGATGACCTGTTCTAGAGGCGATCTTCAAAAATTCTGTGGTGTCGGGTTTGGTTACACCATCAGCGCCAATTATGTTGCCCTTAATTTTTTCAAGAGGAAAGGGCACAGGGTCGTTAACTTTCATTCCCATGGGTGACAAATTTATTACAATGTCTATGCTGTGACCCGGAACAAGTTGATCATAAATTGATGTGCTAGGGTATATTTTTCTAAGGTTAGACATCAAGTTAGTCTGTCGGTTTTTCTTTGTTTCGAGTATAGATAGTTGGTTGGCGCCGGCCTTTGCAGCCGAATATGTTATTGCAGAGCCCGCACCTCCGCCTCCGACAAGAACAATATTTTTATTTTTTACCGTCGCGTAATTTTTTTTTTTGAGAGAGGCAAGAAATTCCAAGCCATCCATCATATCCCCGTTTAGATAACCTTTAGCATCGCGCCTGATGATATTTACTGCACCAATTCTTCAAACACGCTCTGTGAAGGAATTAAGCAACGGTAATGTTTGTGTGTTGTGCGGAATCGTGACGCAGCACCCTAGACAATTTTGCCAGCCCCTAATCATCTTAAAGAAGGCTTCAAGGCTTGCGGGGAATAAATTGAACGCAATCATAGCAGCGTCGATACCATGCTCCGTCAGATGGGCGTTTAAAAGGTCAGGAGTTCTTACTTGCTCGACAGGGTGTCCTATAAGTGCATAAAACTTTGTAGAACCTGTGATAGGCAACGGGCTCATGGTCTTCCAGCTTTAGCTATCTTCACTTGGGTAGTTTCGATTTTACCTGCTCTTTGATTTGCGATGTCTGGGCCGGATCCTGTATTTGTGCAGACAAAAAGTGTTTTTCCATCGTTTCCGCCTAGCATACAGGCGTATGCGCCTCGCGTTTCAAGCTCCAGCTTGTCTGTTATTTCGCCGCCTTCCTTTATTCTAATAACTTCTTTATTTTTTGGGTCTGCTACCCAGATCGCTCCCTCTTCATCTAAGCAAATACCGTCAGGGTACATATTGTTTGTTTCAGCAAAAACTCTTCGGCTTTTTAGTTCGCCGTTTTGTAATATGTCAAAAGCTGTAAGGCGACTTGCGCGTGTTTCTGCGATGATTAGAGTTGAATTATCTGGGGTGATAACAGCACCATTTGGAAACCAAAGATCTTCCGCTGCTATGCTGGCTTCTCCGTTTGGGTCTACTCTAACAAGAGTTGTGGGCTTTGGTTTTTCTCCGGCGTGTCTATCAAAACCAAAGTTGCCAATATATGCTCCCCCATTTTTATCTACTACCATGTCGTTGCACCAATAATTCGAATATGGCGACAAGTCTGCGTGTTCAACCAGGCGATCATTACTGTGCCGAAGCAATTTTTGATCACGCATAGATACGATTAACAGCTCCCCCTGCGTATCCCACCCAAGACCAGAAGGTTGTTCTGGCACTGATACGATGGTGTTTCTGGTTCCCCTTTCGTCTACTGTTATTACTTCGTGTGAATAAAAGTCTGAAAACCATAACATCCCGTCGTGCCACCGAGGACCTTCGGGAAAGGTTAGATTGCTGAGAAGCGTATGCATTTTGCTCATAAGGGCGTTCCTTAACGGCCGAGAAATATTATTCCGGTAGTGGAAAGGTGTTTAATAATTCTTTATATTCAGGTTCATTATCAATTTCCAGTGTGGCTAAGACCCTTACTACCCCGCAATAAAAAGCAATTGTTAGAACCAGATCAATAAGATGTTCATGGCTTAAATTGTTCTGAAGGATATCGAAGTTTTCATTTGAAATTTTCAGATCTGTGACCATTTCCCTCGCGGAAGCTAGAACAGCTCTTTCAAATTCTGTAAGGCTTGTTTGAATACCCGTTGTCTCATTCGTTATCGCGCTGATGTCTTCCTCAGAGACGCCAAATTGTTCCGTTCCCAACTTTATATGATGTGTATACTCGTATTCACTTTTTGTTAAAAAACCTACTTGAATAATTGCCATTTCCCGTATTCTTGGATCCAAGGTGCTCTTGTAGCGAATGTAATGACCTAGGGTACCAAACGCCCTAGCCCCCCCAGTGCTATTTACTAGTTGCCTGAAAAGATTAATGGGCCGCTTTAGTAAATCATGGTCTTTTTCGTCAAGATCATCGATGTCTAGATAAGGTAACCTTGCCATTTACAATTCCTTTCGCAGTGGTTCAGCCACGAGCTCTCGCCGACAATGAACATCCACCGTCAACAACCATAAGGTGACCTGTTATATATCGAGCCCAATTTGA
>Ga0160422_10002347_pt1 | contig 11848 bp, 15 predicted proteins | sample Fk160mmetaG_FD_108192 | JGI IMG/M metagenome (GOLD analysis project Ga0160422, IMG submission 108192) | Marine microbial communities from the Central Pacific Ocean - Fk160115 60m metaG | ecosystem: Environmental > Aquatic > Marine > Oceanic > Photic zone | place: The Central Pacific Ocean...
ATTGGTAATCCACCATATAATCAAAATCATTTACGACATATACCTAATAAATTAAGTCCAAAAAAAACTGATAAAAAGTGGATACCAATATGGCATATGTTTATTGAAAAATCAATTGAATTATTAAATGATTATGGATATTTAATATTTATAATACCAGCAACATGGTTAAAACCCGATAAAGCTAATATTTATGAATTATTAACTAAATATAAAATACATAAATTACATTCATTATCTTCATATGAAGTATATAAAGCATTTAATAAATCAGCTCAAATTCCATGTACTTATTTTTTATTACAAAAGATGTCTAGTGATAATATAATACCTATTTATGACGATCTTACAAAAACATATATAAATTATAATTTATATAAACCAAATTTACCTATACCAATGAAAAATATTAGCATATTAAATAAAATAATTTATTATACTAAAAAATATGGTTCATTACATGATCACTTATTAATTACACCCACGCCATCTAGAAAAATAACTTTCTCTGATAGTAAAAGTGATAAATACTGTTATAAAAATATATATACTTGTAATTTACTAAATAGTGAACCAGTATTAAAATATAAATGGTCTGATAAACCTGGACCATTTTACTGTATTGGATTACCAAAATTAGTTTTAGCCCATAGTGTTTTTGGATTTCCATTTTTAGATATATCTGGTGATTACGGTATATGTTCAAGAGATAAATTTATTTTTTTAGGTAATTTAACCTTTTTAAATGCATTGAATAAATTTTTGTCACTTAAGTGTAGTTATTTTTTATATAGTTCAACAAGATATAGAATGAGATTCTTAGAAAGATATATATTTGAACTGATGCCAGATATTAGTAAATTACCTGATTTTGATTTAAATAAAATTAGTGACGAATATATTTATGAATATTTTAATTTTAATATAAATGAAATAAATTTAATAAGTAAAACAAAATTATGGAAATAATTCTGTTATGATATAATATATGTTTAATAAAAAATTAAATTATTATTTTATATGTTCTTTACTTTTTTTAATTTTACTATCAAATTTATATTTAGTAGCTAAAACAAATATAGAATTTTTTAGTTATCCTAATAGTTATACTGAAGCTATGTATGAAGATTTTAATGAAATTGATAGTAGTGATAATTATAGTGAATCAGATTATTTAAATGAATATATAAATGATTTATCAGCAAATATGATAAGTGATTATGATTATATAGTAAATACATATTTTAACAATATTACAGTAGATTCTGGTTCAGTTACAGATCTTTTATTTATATTAGCAACAAATCAAGCATTTAAAAGTGATATGGATTATATAGTACCAAAATATGTACCATTTAAAACATATGCACCAGATCAATTTAATAATACTATAACATTTATGAAAAGTAAATTTAAAGAAAATAAAATGACTAATGTATTATATAATACATTAATTAATAATGAAGCGTTACGTAATCAGTTAAAAGGTGACAAAGGTGATACTGGTGAACAAGGTCCACAAGGAGTGTCCGGTACTGCTGGAGCTATTGGTCCACAAGGTCCAAAAGGTCCACAAGGTGAACAAGGTCCACAAGGTCTACAAGGTCCACAAGGTGAACGAGGATATAAAGGTGATAAAGGTGATAAAGGTGATACTGGTGAACAAGGTCCACAAGGTATTCAAGGGTTTATGGGTGAAGAAGGACCTATGGGTGTAGAAGGGCCACGTGGTTATCAAGGTCCTATTGGATGGACTGGTGACTTAGGTCCAAAAGGTGAAAAAGGTGACAAAGGTGAAAAAGGTGACAAAGGTGACAAAGGTGATCCAGGTCAAACAGGTATTTCATTATTCTAAATAGATTAAATTAAAAACATATAAATATTCATAATATATTTAAAAATTAATTAATAAATAGTTTAATGTATAGAATTATACCACTACGTATTTTAAGAAGAACAAGTGGTGTAAAATTTGATGAACTAGTACCATCAGACATTCCAAAAATTCATGGAATTGATAGAGTTATTCATGCACCAAATAGTATTTCTCCTGGTCCTGTAAATGATGTTACACCAGTTGTTACTAGACCATGGTATATGCATACAGCTCAAGATGATAATTTATTAGTATTACAAGGTACACGTTATGTAGATATTTATTGCCCTAAAAGAAAAGAAAAGGCTTCTTTTATTGTAAGTCCTGATAAAATATATAAAAACGATAAATTATATTATGATGGTCCAGCAATGGTTGTATGGCCAGCTGGAGTATTTCATCGTATTATTAGTGGTGTAGATGGAAGTATTAGTGTAAACTTTGCTACTAGAAATAAAGGTTTTGATTTAAAAGATAATTTTAATATATATAACTTATGTACTACTACTGGAAGTTATACATTAATAAAAGATGGTATTGAAGATCAACCTAATTTAGCTTATGAATATCCTAATGAAGAACTTAAAAATTTAGTTAAATTATCTTAATATATATATATGTCTAGATCATTTTTATTAGCAGAAGCTGATGAAAAACGTGCTATTAAAGGTATGAGCGCTTCTGAAAAAAAACTTTATGAAGATGATATGAAAATAATGGAATATAATAATAGAATGAGTTTATCAGGACCTTTTAGAAATTTTACTCCTGTTTTTAAAGGTCAATTTAAGCCTACTCCAAATGAACAGAGACGACGTGATAACATTAAATATAGACAAGCTGCTGTTATTGTAAATCCATTAAAAAAAAGAAATGAAGCAGTTAAAAGTGCCTTTTTACAAGCTATGACACGTAAAGTTAGACCACATTTAAGTAGGCATATTGGTTCCTATTTAACATCGAGAAAACATAATGCTTTTGCGGCTAAACATAAAAAGAGACGAACATCAAAAAAAAAAAAATCTAAAAAAATAAAAAAAACATCTAAAAAATAGTTAAAAATATGTTATAAAATTTAATTTATGTAGATAATATATTAATATATATTATATACATATGTCTATTGTTGCATTAAAAAAAAAATATTTAGAATCAAAAAATCTTTCACATAATAAACAATTTTCTTTAAATTCTAGACAAAGTTTGAAATATTGTAGATTTAATATAGGTTCATTTTCACAAACTAGTGTAAAGTCAAGTAGTTATATACATAATAGAAAAAAACAATGGAAATCATTAATGGTAAATAATTTACCAGAAAACTTTAATGGTGACCCAAGTGCTTTTAAATATATTTGTAATAATTGGGTACAAACAACAGGTAGTGATGAAAATTATATTGAAAATAAAGCAATAACAGCTATTTGTGATAATAGTAATAATGCTTTATTAGAATCAAATTATTGTAATATATCTAAAAAAATTGGTACTGAACCTTCATATATAAGTAAAAAAGTTAAAACATTAGAATGTAGTAAGAGTGGTTTTAATAGACCATTTCCATATAATGTAAGTTCTTCTAAACCATCATTTATAACTTGTAAAGATAAGCCAGTTGAGCAAATATATAATGCACACGAATATTATGATTTTGATAAAAATTATTATGAAGGAAGTGAAATAGTAAATATAAATTTAAATCAAGATACTCTTGATACAGACGATCAATCTAATTTAATAGTAGAATCTGCTTCTGGTTCTGCTTCTGATTCTGCTTCTGGTTCTGCTTCTGATTCAGCTTCTGGTTCTGCTTCTGGTTCTGCTTCTGGTTCAGCTTCTGATTCAGCTTCTGGTTCAGCTTCTGGTTCAGCTTCTGGTTCAGCTTCTGATTCAGCTTCTGGTTCAGCTTCTGGTTCAGCTTCTGGTTCAGCTTCTGATTCAGCTTCTGGTTCAGGAGTAGAAACCGAAAATATATTATATCCACCAACTGGAATTTATCCTAATAATTTTGAACCAGAAGTTTAACTTGACCCTATATTTCAAGATAGTGTGATGTCTTTTACTCCTACATAACTAAGATATATACATATTATTGTGTATTTCATCTAGATAATATGAGAGGTAATATTATTTTAATTTAAATATAAAATAATAACTAATAATAGAATATTTTTCTGTATATATTAATATATAAATATATTAATATATGGTGGAAGAATTATTTACTGAAGAAAAATGGTATTTAGTATCACCAATTAATACTGCTCCATGGGATACTGTTGTAAGTGATTGGGTAGCTGCAGGTATACAAGGAGCATCTGATGCTGTTTTTCATAAATATATTTATAAATTACATCAGCCTGTAGGTATTGGTGAAACATTAACCCGTGATAGTTGGGATCAAATAGACATTTCAGGAGCTCATGATAATTTAGAAGCAGGAGTTGGGTACTTTGTAAATGTAGAAGTAGCAGGAACTACAAATATAGTAGCAAGTTTAACAGCTTTTGATGAAAATGGTAGTAAACGATCACAATCTACAATTAAATTATATTCTTTAGAAACAAAGGATACATTTTTAGAAATAAAAAAAGCAGATGGTAGTAGTATAGATGAAGTTACAGATGAAAATGGCGAAGTAACAATATCTAATATTTCTTTTCCTAGAAATAAAATGATAAAAATAGAATTAGTTGGAGGGGTATCAGATGATACAATTGTTCCTAGTGATATTATATCAGAGGAAGATGAAGACATATATGATGATGAAGATGTTGAACAAAAACGTATTATAATAGAACCACTTGAATCAATAATTAATTCTAATAATAAACCAATTGTTTCTAATAGTATAAAAGAATTAGCTAGTGAGTTATTTATAACAAATATTAATAATGATGATAATATAGATAATTTAAAAACGAAATTAAAAGATTCAAAAGATAAAATAGCAACAAGTTTTGATATACCTAAAGAAGATATGGATAAAGAAATAGAAGAAACAACTACTACAAATTTATTAGATGGAATTAGAAAATTAAAAATATTACAAGATACACTGATAGCTTTAGATGAATCAATTGATGATGAAGAAAATTTTGATAATAGAGGAAAAAAATTATTACAAATAAAGAAAGGTATTGTAAATACCATAAAAGAAAAACTTACTGGAGAAAAAATTAATTTTACTAGTGATAGCGATATACAAACAATAGTAGGAAAAATATATGATGATAGTTCAACTGATCCAGATAGATTAAAATTAGATGATGATTATACAGATGGAGAGAAAGATACAGTAAAAGATAATAAAAAATTATTAATAAAAGAGGTATTTGAAGATTTAGATTATGATAGTGATTTAAATAATGAAGTAGATAAATCTGAAAAAGAAAAGAAATTTAAAATTAAACAAAAAGAGTGGAAAGCACAATTTAGAAAACGAAGAAAAAATACAAATAAAATAGATTTTGAAAAAGAAGATCCAAATAGTTGGATAACCAAACGTCCTAATTTAAAACCGGTGCGTGATAATGAAAAAAATAATATTCAATGTTTGTTTAGAACTCAAAATAATACAATAGATTACATTGATGGTAAATATGAATTTAATAATATGCCATATAATGCTAATAATAAAATAGCAGTAGGAAGAGGGGAATATACAATTGAAAATGTATCACAAGATCATCCAATTGGATTTAGATTAAAAAAACAAAGATACTATAATAAAATATTTACTGTAGTGTCAGGTACTACAATTGGTGATCCAGTAGATGTTGATGGAATAATTGTACAACACTATCATGGTGATATTAGAATAAAAATAACAGGTAATTTTGGTAGAGCTAGTTATCACTGTGCTAGTCATGGCTATATGATGGGTGGTAAAAATAAATTAATATATTCTAATAAATGTAAAGATATACCATCACCAGTAAGCATAGATATTGATGCTACATTAATTGGAAGCAAAACGGGATCTGATAATGGACCATTATTATCTGATGAAACTGTAGATTTAGATATAAGTCCACCACTTGTTAATTTTGAAAGAGTTATTAGATCTTGGGAAAAATCAAATGATAATATTAATTGGACTCCTATAACACCTCTAAACACGTTAGAACTAGAAGAAAATTTAATTGATTATTATATAAGAGGTGTATTAATCGTTAATAGAAGAGATGGATTATCATTAAAACTGGTTACAAACGTACGTCAAGTAGAAAACGCAAATATTGTACCAGAAATACCAGTAGTACCAGTAGTACCAGTAGAACCTATAGATATTTATGTAAGAACTATAGGAAATATTGATCCATACTACGAATTTTATAGCAGTAAAGAATCTAGCTATGATGTCCCATTAGATTTACAAGCGGGTAATATATATAATTTTATTGGAAAAGATAGTTCACTAAAAAGCCATCCATTTATCATAGTTACTGGTGATAAATCAGTACCATGGAGTGAGGGGATGCAACCACCTATAAATGATGAAGATGTCTCATTTACATTAGACTTAACAGGATCATCTCAAAATGAATTTGTATTCTATTATTGCACTATCCATGTCAATAACGGTATGGGAAAATCGATTACACTTAGTTAAATATGTTGTTTAATTATATTATAATCTATATATATATATATATATAAAATGGCAAATAAATATGCTTTGTTAATTGGAATAACTTATCCAAATACTAGTGCTGCGTTACCAGGTTGTGATAATGATATATATGATATATATAAATTTTTAAATCAAAGAGGTTTTACAAATTTTGATGTGTTATGTGATACAAATATATTTGATGAATTTGATATTACAGTAAAAACCCCAATAGCAGCAAATATTATTCATTCATTTTTTAAATTATTATTATGGTGTAGATCAAATCCTAATGGTACTGTTTTTTTACATTATTCAGGACATGGTGCACAAGTAGCAGATAATAATTGGGTATTTGATTCAGCAAATAAAATATGGAAAACAGAAGAAGAAGATGGAAAAGATGAATGTATGGTAACACAAGATTTAAATTATATTAGTGATGATAAATTAAAATGGTTATTTTCACAACTACCATCAACTATAACAGTATTTTCATTAATGGATAGTTGCCATAGTGGTACTTCTTTTGATTTAAAATATTATTTAAAAAATATTAATGAACCAATTACAGAAACAAATAAGGAAGCTACTAATGCTAATGTAGTAATGATTAGTGGATGTAAAGATGAACAATATGGTGAATCATATAAATTTGGTGATAAATGGTACGGTGTAATGAGTTATTCTTTCTTATATTTAATGAACTACATGAACAAATATAATATTCAAGAGGTATCACTTGGTAGTTTATGGTATAATATGGGTATTGTATGTAATAATTTTCCACAAATACCACAATCATCTTCAAGCAGAAACAATTTTTCTACTTGTAAAATAAAATGTACAGCTAATACTTTTGAAGTTATTGATTCTATGCCTACTGTATCTAGAGGATTATCAACTACACGTAATATATCTAATAGTAATGTTAGATCTAGTAAAAATAGAAAATGGAGTATGAAGTTTAACTAAATGTATTATGTATTTCTCTACAATAATATCTACATCTACACATACAATTAAATTCTTCCTTAACTCTAGGTGCTGCTCCTCTAGAAAAACTAATATATTCAGCACACTTTAATCTAGTAGGTCTTAGAATTGTATGTCTAAAACAACATTTACAATTAGATATATTAGCTATAATATGTTGTGGATCATCAATATTATTATATAAGTATAAATTAAAACTAGCTATTTCTTCATTAATTATAGGAGTGTATGATATGTCTTTTTTCCACATATTATAAATATAATCAATTCTATTTATTGAAGATTTTATTTTAATTAAATTTAATGAATTTTGAAATTTGTCACGATGATTAGGATTATATTCTAAAATATAATTAATTATTTCATTTGGTAATAATGTCATATTATATAAAATTGATTTATAATTTTATATAATGTTATTAAATAAAATATATAAAATTAATAATGTCAGTATTTAATAGACTTTGTTGTATTAAAGATGATAGTAATGATATAAATAAGGTTTTACCAGAAAATAATATTACAAATGAAATATCAAATATAAATATTATACAATCTGATAATATATGTGGAATATGTATTTCACCATTACAACATAGAACGCCAATAATGGAACTACAAAATAGATGTGATCATGAATTTTGTCAATCATGTGTGGTTACTTTAGTAAGTTATAGTAAAAAAAATAAAAAGCAAATTACTTGTCCATTATGTAGAGCAATATAAATTATAATATATTATTAATAATAATTATAGGTTTTAATTGTTAATTTTGTTATGAAATAAATCAATAATACTATTAATATAGCTGAACAAATAGTAAATATTCTTACTAGTATATATATTGATCTAGTTGATAATGGAAAACAGGTTCTAGGTAAACATCTTATTTTACTACAAAAATGACAATTAAATCTATAACAATCAAGTAATTGTCTACGACATATTGGACATATATAACCATAATAATATATATGTTTTTGTATACATTTTTTACAATAAAAATGATTACAATGTGATTTTATAACAATATTAGACGCATCATAACATATGACACATATTTCCATGTAAAATATAATATAATAATATTATGATTTTATCACAATAACTAAAAAAATAAATTTAACAAATATGTATAATAACTATTAGTATATTACATTAAATATATTCATTATAATGAATATTTAAAATAGAAGCTCCTACAATATATCCATGTCCAAAAGGATTATGTTCATAATTTACTTTTTCTTTTAGTAAATCTAATGTTAATGGTAAACATAACGGTTCACCATCAAAATTTTTAGGTCCATCAAAATCATAAATAACAATATCTTTTCCACTTTCTAATGTTTCTTTCCATTTATTTAATTTACTACTAATTAATTCATAATATTCGGGAATATATACTTGCTTTCTAGAATCAATATAATTTAATGGTCCATTACCATAATCAGCATATTTTACACGTATATCAAATTTAGAAGGAAATTTTCTACGTGGTTTATCTTGTTTCATCCACCATTTTTTTGTTTCATTTAAATCTAATTCTTCCCATTTACTAGTTTTAGTGTTATATTTTTCTAATTGTTTTCCTGATTGCCAATAATTTTCAAAGCAATAATAATCTTTATATCTACCTTCTATTTCACTCATAGGACTAAAATCTAATCTATTTTTATTTTTTTTTGCCTGAAATGATGTAACATTCAATTTAATAATATTTTTATGAGGGGGTAAAGCCCATTTACCAACATATTTATGATTTTTAGCACGACTAGAAATCATAGAAGCAATATAAACAGTACCCATTATTTATTGTTTATTAATTAGTAATAAATCATTAAACTGTTTCAATTTTTTTGTAATTTATATGATTTTTTATCTAATTCATAAATATTATTAGAATTTATATCTTTATGATAACTAAATACTTCATCATTATTTTCCATTTCATCTAATAAATATAGTATTTGTGGTAAATCATCATGTTTTAATCTATTAGAACCATATCCATAAAAATTATCACCGCCCCATGCCCACATACATGTACAATCTTCATATCTCTGAAAATATGTAATACATCCTACTTTCTTATTTATTATAAATTTTATTGATATAAATGGCCGTTGATATTTATCTCTACCAATCATTATTGGTGAAGATAAATCTGCACATGAAATATGATCAATATATCCTGTATATCCTAAAAATTTTTCATCCCAATCTAAAATAGGATATTTATTAGCAAATTTTTTAAATGGACCTTCTTGTAAATTTTTTAATATTTTATATTTTTTTAAATATTCAAAATATTTAATTTTAATTAATAGATAGTTTTTATAAATATTTTTAATTTGGGTTGTAGATTTATTTGATAGTGACAAATTTTTAAAATCATCATAATTTTTTAAATAATATGATATATTTATAATTAAATATTTATCCATTAAATTAATTACTTCAATATATTTAAATTAAATTTTTATAAAAGATTTATTTACCACATATATTTTTAGTAGTTTTAAGTTTATATTTTTTATCTATATATTTCATATCTTTAGTAATTTTCTTACATTCATCTACTTTTTTATATCTACGATATATTCGTAGTATATTAAAGCGTCCTTTTTTAGCAATTGCGGCTTGCTTTAATGTTTTACCAGTTTTCTTTTGTTCAGCTCTTATTCCATCATCTATAGCTAATCTTCTTTGTTTTTTTGTAAATTTTAATTTATATTTATGTTTTTTAAGAGAGCTATCAATTTTACGTAATTTTGGTAAAATAGTTTTTTTTGTCACCATTTTATATTTTAATCATACTTTATTTTTATAAATTCTAAATAATGTAAATAAATATAAAAAAATCCAAAATTACTAATTAATAATGTTTCTGGTAAAAAAATATTTAAATTTTTTCTATATTCTTCTGATATGAGTATTTTATTAATATTAACAATTTTAATAATATATATAATAATGATCAATTGAACAATAATACTATATTGAAGTATATTATTATTTATTTTACTAACATTATAAAACATGAATAAGTTTATACACATAAATATTAAAATAGCTAATAGTTGATGTTCTAATGAATGATCAATAGTACAAATTAATTTTATTAGTAATAGTAATAAACTACTAGTTAAAGTTAGTGTTATATGATCATTTCTATTATATTCATAAACTACTACAGTAATAAATAAAGCTATTAACGAATAATATAAATTATTATTTTTTAAATTACAAATAATATTTGAAATAGTAACATTATTGTTATAGTTTATTTTAATAATATATATTTGATATAATAATATAATTATTATTATAGTAAATAACACGTTAGCTAAATACATATTTATATCAATAAATATGTATTTATATTTATGTTTGGTATTGATTTTTACAACCTATTTATTTATAAAAAAATTGAAAAACTAATATAAATAACGGTATATTCAATGGCTATTTCAAAACATATATCATTTAAAAATATAAATGATATACCACCACCACCACCTGAATTAAGACGATGTTGGAATCCATCATATCTAGAAGATATGTCAATCATAAATTATAATAAAAGACGTAATATAAAATATATGAATATAATATTTAATCATGTAGATGAAGTTAAATTTAATAAATATATTCATTATCAATATAGATGTGGATTAAACTATAGTTTTATAAAAATAGGTAAACATCAGAAAAAAATTATTATAGACAAAATATTATCATATATATCTGATGTAAATGATACAAGTATAACTAGGATATTATACCCTTCTATATTTAGTATTATGTAAAATTATTGGTTGAATATTTTTTATACAAAAACTATTATCATAATTAGCTAAATCTATTTTTTTTTCAATATCACATAATTTATTATATTCAGGGTGACACCATCTATGTAATTGAATAGATTTAGTATTTCTTTTAATAAAATTTTTAATTAAATTAAACATATTAATTAATAAAGTAAATAAAATATATTTAATATCAATTTTTATATTTTTAAAGTTTATAAGTATAATTTATTAATCCATAGACAACATATGTATGTGTACATAAATTAGAAATTCTTAGTAAGGTGTTATTTTTAATTCTTTTAATTTCACTAAGTATTAATGAAATAGATATATATGAATTAAATCCAAAATTTAGTATATTTAATATATCAAAACTAGTTTTAATAATATTATTTCTAATAATAATATTTTTACTATATTCTTTTGATATAGGTGGAAAATTTCCAGTAACATTTCTATAATCAGATTCAAAATTATAAATATATCTTGAAAATAAAATTCCAGGAATTAATAATTTACTAGAAATAGCATATTTATTTAATA